>JACCDX011592884.1_pt1 | contig 13503 bp, 12 predicted proteins | sample 7449681 | NCBI WGS metagenome assembly JACCDX01 (sample SAMN15323450, study PRJNA562643) | freshwater metagenome | isolation source: river surface water | place: USA:Blue River Watershed | collected 2017-08-18
AGGACTACGACTGGTTCGCGATGGCGAGCCTCGTCAAGCAGCCCGTCACCTGGAGCTTCCAGGAGCTCGAGGACAACGACGCGGTCGCGCGCGCCCAGGACTTCCCGCTCGGAGAAACGGTGTTCGGACGCGTGTCCGAGCCCGGAGACCTCGACTGGTACCACATCGTCACCCCCGAGGGCGAGGACACCATCACCTTCAAGGTGGAGGCCTTCGCGCACGGGAGCGTCGCCAATCTCAAGCTCGTGCTCTACAAGGCCGACGGCACCACCGTCGTCCGCACCGGCTACCGCGGCGAGATTGACTACGATCCCGACCCGTTCTTCGAGCAGCGCGTCACGGGCGCCACCGAGTGGTACCTGCTCGCCCGCACCGAAGATGACCGCGGCAGCCCCTACCACTGGTACACCCTTTCGATCACCTCGGCGAACGCCGAGAACGGAGCCTCCCCGTGACGCTGCTCTCCCTCGTCTCCCTCCTCGTCGCGTGCAAGGACGAGACCGTCAAGACCGACCCCACCGACACGGGCGTCGTCGACACCGCGGACACGTCCGACAGCACCGACACGTCCGTGCCCTGCGAGGTCGGGGTCATCAGCGTCAGCGTCGACGATGGCGAGACGGACGTCTACTACCGCGACACCTTCGTGGTGAGCTTCAGCGGCGACGGCCAGGCCGCCGGCGCGAGCCTCACGCTCACGGACGCTTCGGGCGCGTCCGTCCCCGCCGACGTGACGTGGTCCGAGGGCAACGTGCAGGCCAGCGTCAGCGCCGTGCTGGACGCGACGGCGACCTACACCCTCACCGCGAGCGTCTGCGGCGCGGACACCACGCGCAGCTTCACGACGTCGACGCTCGGCACGCCCATGACGATGGAGGCCGGCGACCTCGTCGGCCGCACCTATGTGTTCCGCATGTCGGAGAGCACCATCACCCAGCCGCCGTTCCTCAACGCGCTCCGGAGCCAGCTCAGCGTGCCGATCCTGATCGGCGTGACCCAGGCGGACGCCTCCACCGTGACGCTGCTGGGCGGGCTCGGCGAGCTCCGCAACGACGGCACCTACCGCCAGTACCTCGGCGAGCCCACCTGGGACTTCCCGGCCGCCGACTTCACCGAGAACCCCTACTTCGAGGCCCAGTCCGCGCGGATCGTGCTCGCCTACGCGGGCGCGGACATCCCGGTGGAGAACTTCACCCTCTCCGGGACGTTCACGAGCGACGGCAGCACCCTCGCCGAGGCCATCGTCACGGGCCTGGGCGACACCCGCAACATGGGCGCGCTCGTCAGCCAGCCGGACAACCCCGGCGCGGTGTGCGGCTTCGCCGAGGCGGCGGGCGTGCCCTGCGAGCCCTGCGCCGATGGCGAGCCCTACTGCCTCTTCATCGTCGCCGAGCAGATCGACGCGACGTATGTGGACGGCGTGACGGTGGTGCCGGTGGAATGATCGGCGCCATCGCCCTCCTCGCCTGCACCTCGCCCGTCGAGAAGGACACGCCCGCCGCCGACCCCGAAACCCATGTCCTCGTCGTGGGTGCGGGCGTCGCCGGTCTGACCGCGGCGCGGTTGCTGAACGACGCTGGCGTGAGCGTCACCGTGCTCGAGGCGCGCGACCGCATCGGAGGTCGCACCTGGACCGCGCAGGTGGGCGACGCGCGCGTGGACGTCGGTGCCGCCTGGCTCCACGGCACCGAGGAGAACCCCGTGGCGGACTTCATGGACGCCCACGACCTCGCCTACGCGCCCGACACGCTCGAGTGGAGCCTCATCTACGACGCGGGCTCCGGACGTGCCCTCGGTGACGACGCCTGGACCACGATGGACGACGCCGTCGACGGCTTCGAGGGCGCCCTCGACGGGCTGAAGGATTCCCTCGGCGAGGACGCCACGGTGGCGGAGGCCCGCGCGCGTTGGGTGGCCTCGCAGGACCTGTCCACCCGCGATGCCCGGCTCGCCACGCACGCCATCGACCAGTGGATGGTCGAGCTCACCTACGCTGGCCCCGTCGACCAAACCGGGCTCGCTGAGTTCCAGGAGGACGAAGGGCTCGCCGGCGGCGACCACTTCCCCGAAGAGGGCTACGCCGCCTTCGTGGACGCCCTCGCGGAGGGTCTCGATGTGCGCCTGTCGTTACCCGTGACGTCGATCCGCCAGGACGAGGACGGCGTCGAGCTCCGCGCCGGGGGCGCCACCTTCGCAGGCACGCACGCGCTCGTCACCGTCCCCGTCGGCGTGCTCCGCAGCGGCGCCCTCACCTTCTCGCCCGCGCTCTCGGAGGAACGGACCGACGCGCTCGAGCGCCTCGACGTCGGCAACCTCGAGAAGGTCGTCCTCACCTGGGACCGCGCCTGGTGGGAGGGCAACCTCGAGTACGTCGACGCCGAGGGCCGCGGGGCCTTCCCCGAGTTCTACGACGTGAGCGACCTCGCGGGCGCCCCGGTCCTCGTCGGACTGTACGGGGGACGTTTCGCGCGCGACATCCAGGCCGACTGGACGGACGCGGAGATCGTCCTGGGCGCGCTCGACGTCCTCGGCGAGGCGACGGGCCGGCAGGTGCCGACCCCCACATCGTCCATGGTGACACGCTGGACGAATGACCCGTTCGCCGGCGGCAGCTACGTGTACCTTCCTCCGGGCGCGACGCGCGACGACCTCGCGGCGCTGGCGGAGCCCGAAGGCGCGCGCGTCCGCTTCGCCGGCGAGGCCACCGTGCCGAACATGTACGGGAACGTCCACGCCGCCGCGCTCTCCGGGCTGCGGGAGGCCCACGCCCTCGGCATCGACACGCCCGTCACCCCGGGGTGGTCGTCCTGGTGAGACGAGCCCGCCACTCCGCGCCGCTCCAGGCGCAGGGGTAGAGCGCGAGCATCGCCCACGAGAACGCACCCACCTCCAGCAGGGACTCGATGCCGAGGTGGAGCAGCACGCCCACGAACAAGAAACACGCCCGAAGATCGAGGCGGTTGGACTGCGCGCGCAGCCAGCCAGGGCGCGTTCGGGTGCGTCGCCACCACAGCGCGAGCAACAGCACCGGCGCGCCGACCTCCCAGACCCACGTGAACGACGTCGCCGCCTGCGTCAGCGGGTAGGCCCAGACGGGCACGCTGAACGCGCGACGCTGCCAGTCCGGCTGGCCCAGAATGTACCAGAGGGCGTCGCGCTCGCCGACGGGGAGCCAGCTCGCGGACACCTTCTGCAGACCGGTGCTCGTGTAGACGACGACCGCCTGTCCGAGGAGCACCCAGCGGGGCCAGGCAAGCGCGTCCTCGGTCACCTGTCCCTTCTTACGACGCCACCAGGCGTCCAGGGAGAGCGCCCTGCCGCTCCCGGCGAACAGAAGCACGAAAAGGGTGTTGATCATCACCTCGTCGTACGCGCCGCCCGCGTGACTGTTGAGATCCCCGAGCCAGCGGAAACCCGCGTAGGTCGCGGCGACCGCCAGCGGCGTGAGCACCCCCGCGGCCATGGCGAGCGCAGCGCCGATCGTCGCGAGGGCGACGCCCTGCGCCAGCCCCGGCGAGGCCTGCGGAAAGGGCCACGCGTTCAGCGCGCGGAGGCCACCCTGGTCACGGTCGACCCACGCGAGCACGTCGACCCCGGCGAGCAGCATGTGGCCGAGGTGCATCGCGACGAGGAGGCCGTAGGCGACGCGCACCAGCGCGAGCGGAAGCGGATCCTCCCGCGTGGCGAGCAGCTCCGCCCAGCGCCTCCACGCGGCGCGGAGCCCGCTCATCGGTCCACCTCCATGGAGGATCCCCAGGTGACATCGAGCGGCCGACCCGCGCGGACCTCGTCGGGCGAGAGCGTGCGTGCCTTGCCCAGCGAACACTTTACCGTCACGACGTCGGCGCGCTCGGCGAACACCTTCCGCGCCAGCGCACGGCATCCATCACGGTAGGTCGCGCGGTACTTCGGCCAGCTCCAGCGGAACACGCTCGCGCGGAGCCGCTCGGTGTCGAGGGCCTCCCGCATCCACGTCGCCGTCTCCGAACGCGCCTCGTACAGCACCTCCCAGGGGGCCGGGAGCGCGCCGCGCCCCTCGACGCGAAGCCGCGCGGGGAAGCGGTGCGGCGCGATGAACATCTTCCAGTTCTGGGCGGTTCCTGTCCAGCGCTCGTAGCGGCGGACAGGCGCGAGGATCACGTCCAGAGCAGCATCGTAGCGGGTCGCGACCGTCCACAGGCGCGCGGTGAACTCCCGCGGCGCCATGCCCACCCGCGCAGCCCACGCGGCAAGCTCGACCTTGACGGCAGGTTCGTCCCAGGTGCGACGGTCGAGCCCCCCTTCCGGCGACGGGATCGCGGAGAGGACGACCACGGCGACGTGCAGGGCGACGAGGGCCGCGCGGAGGTGCGTCCTCCACGACGGCGCCTCGCGCGCGCCCGTATCCACGCGCCTACTTGCGGCCGCGCAGCTTCAGGTACTCCGCGAAGCCGCCGGTGAAGACCTCGCACTTGCCGTCCTCGACGAGGATCACCTTGGTCGCGACACCCTCGATGAGGTCACGGTGGTGGGTCACGTAGAGCACGGTGCCCTTGTAGGACTCGAGCGAGTCGCGGATGGCGCTGACGCCCTCGAGGTCCATGTGGTTGGTGGGTTCGTCGAGCACGAGCACGTTGTGCTGGAGCAGCATGAGCCGCGCGAGCAGCGTGCGGACGCGCTCGCCACCGGAGAGCGTCGCCGTGGGCCGCTCGGCGTCGTCACCCGAGAACAGCATCCGCCCGAGGACGCTGCGGACGCCCTCCTTGCCGGCGGTGGGCTTCTGCTCGAACATCCAGCTGCTCACCGTGTAGCCCGGCGGGATGAGCCCCTCGTGCTCCTGCGGGAGGTACCCGGGGTTCGTCTCGTGACCCCACTTGATGCTGCCCTGGAGGCTCGGCAGCTCCTTCATGAGCGTGCGGAGGAGCGTCGTCTTGCCCGCGCCGTTCTTGCCGACGATGGCCACCTTGTCGCCACGCTCGATGTCGATCGCGAGACCGCCGAAGACGCGAAGGTCGCCATAGCCGCCAGCGAGCTTGCGGAGCTCCATCACCTCGCGGCCGCTGTGCTTCTCGAACTCGAAGCGGATGAAGGGGCGCTGGATGTTGCTCCGCTTCATGTCCTCCGGCTTGAGCCGGTCGATCTCCTTCTTGCGGCTCGCCGCCTGGCTGGAGCGCGTGCCCGCGCCGAAGCGCTGGATGAAGTCCTGCAGCTGCTTGACCTTCTCCATCTTCTTGGCGTTGCTCTGCTCGACCTGGCTGCGCACCTGGGCCTTCATCCGCACCATGTCGTCGTAGTTGCCGGTGTACTGGATGATCGTCTCGTAGTCGATGTCCGCGATGTGCGTCACGACCGAGTTGAGGAAGTGGCGGTCGTGGCTGATGACCACGAGCGCGCCGTCGAAGCTGTTGAGGAAGTCTTCGAGCCACGCCACCGAGTCGATGTCGAGGTGGTTGGTGGGCTCGTCGAGCAGGAGCGCGTGCGGACGCCCGAAGAGCGCCTGCGCGAGGAGCACGCGGAGCTTGAAGCCGCCCTGAAGCTCGCGCATCGGGCGCTCGTGCATGTGCTGCGGGATGCCGAGGCCGTCGAGGAGCACGGCCGCGTCGGACTCCGCCGTGTAGCCGTCTTCCTCCGCCACGACGCACTCGAGCTCGCCGAGGCGCTCGCCGTCCTCGTCCGTCATGTCGGTCTTCGCGAGGAGGACCTCCTTCTCGCTCATGGCCTCCCACAGGCGCTTGTTGCCCGTGATGACCGTGTCGATCACGCGCATCTCGTCGTAGAGGGAGTGGTCCTGACGGAGCACGCCGACGCGCTTCGGGCGGCTGACGTGGCCGTGATCCGGCTCGATGTCGCCCATGAGGATCTTCATGAAGGTCGACTTGCCGGCGCCGTTGGGCCCGGTCAGGCCGAAGCGCTTGCCTGGCCCGAAGCTCGTGTTGACCTCGTCGAAGAGCCTGCGCCCTCCGAAGCCCTTGGAGACATTGGCGACCACGATCATCGGTGAACCTCGCTGCGGAGCCGCGGGCTAACCCGCGTTACGCTCACCTGCGATGATGATCACGACGCTCACACAGCTCGTCGCGCTCGGCCTCGGCCTCGTCGCGGGCGCCCTGTGGCCGCGGGACCCGGCGGCGCGTCTGCCCTCGCGCGCGAGCGCGTTGAACCTGGCCAATGGAGCCCTCCTGTTCGCGCTTCGCGTCGCGATGACGAGCTTCGCGCCGATCCTCACCGTGAACGGCCTCCATGGCGTCGTCCCTCTCGCGTCCATCGGCCCCGTCCCGTTGCAGTTCGTCGTCGCCTTCCTGGCGCTCGACTTCACGCGCTGGGCGCTCCACCTCGCCCACCACCGCGTGGAGTTCCTCTGGACCTTCCATCGGGTGCACCACTGCGTCGAGACGATGGACGCCACGGCGGGCTTCCGCATGCATCTGATCGACTTCGCACAGCTCGCGGCCGTGCCCGTCCTGCTGTTCGGCGTGCTCTTCGAGACGGATGGCAGCCCCACCTGGCTCCTGCCTGCGGTGCTCTCCGTTGGCATCGTCGCCGACGCGATCGCGCACGCGAACGTCCGCTTCCCCCTGGACACGGCGTGGCGACGCGCGTGGTACGCCGTGTTCATGACGCCGCTGTTCCATGCCTGGCACCACACGCGGGACGGCCATGTGCGCGACGGGAACTATGGCAACGCGCTGCCATGGTGGGATCGCCTGTTCGGAACGGACGTCTCCGCGGAGGATCCCCCTCCCCTGCTCGGTGTCCGCGCAGAGAAGACGCTGGAAGAGAGCCTCCCAGGCTTCTGGCTCCTGCGTCCGCGCTCCGGACCTCGCTAGATGGCGCTCCGCGTCGGCGCGACGCTGCTCCTGACGGCAGCCTGTCTGGCGTGGGTGCTCTCCGGGGTCGACCTCGGCGCCGCCTGGCAGACCTTGCGCGGCATGGGCTGGGGGTGGATGCTGGGCGTGCAGGCGCTCTACCTCGCCGCGCACGCGCTCCGCGTCGCGCGGTTCAGGCTCCTGCTCGGCGACGACGACGCGAAGAAGACCTCCTTCGGAGGCCTGTTCTCCATCGTGAGCGTCGGCTACCTCGCCATCCATGTCGTGCCCTTCCGGATGGGCGAGTTCGTGCGCCCGTGGCTACTGCGCGAGAAGGCCGGCGTGGAGCTCGGCGCGGGCCTCGCGGCCATCGTCGTGGAGCGCATCCTCGACATGATGATGCTCCTCGCGATGCTGCTGGTCGTGGGCCTTGTGGTGGAGCTCCCCTCAGGGGTCATGATCCAGGGCGTCGACGTCCTCCGCGCCGGGCAGCGTGTCGCCGGCATCCTGGTCGGCGCCGGCGTCGTGAGCCTCACCGCGTTGGCGATGGCCAGCGAGCGGCTCCTCGTCCGTACGGACCGGCTCCCCGGTGGGCATCTCGTTCGCCATTTCGTTCGCGCGACGCGCACCCTCGTGGCCAACCCGGTGCGCGGCGGCGCCGCCCTTGCCCTGTCCGTCCTGATCTGGGCACTGACCATCGAGGCGGTCCGCGAGTCCATGGCCGCGTTTCCCGGCCTGCCGTCCGACGCCCTCGCGGCGCTCACCACGTGGGCGCTCACCCTGGCGGGCATGACGGCGGTGCCGACGCCGGGTTTCTTCGGCGGCTACGAGGCCGCCTGCACCACCATCCTGGCGCTGCTCGACGTGGCGCCGACCCCGGCAGGCGCCTTCGCATTCCTGCTCCACGTGGGCCAGTTTGCCTTCACGCTCGTGCTCGGCATCGGATGCCTCGTGCGGGAAGGACTCGACCTCCGAAGCGTCGTCGACGCCAGCCGCAACGCCGTCAGAACAAGCCCGGAACCGTGAACGCGCGGCTCCAGAACGGCGACGACGATGCTCCGTGGCCACAGGTGTTGCTGTAGCCCGAGGCCGCGTACTGACCGACGCTGCCGGCCACGTTGACGATGTAGACGTCGCTGACACGTCGACATCCGCCGACGGAATCGATGGCCCAGAGATCCACGGTGTCGCCGGGGCGCGCCGTGAAGCTGATGACGTGGATGCACTCCGCATTGTAGGTGTTGGGGTCGTTGTAGACCCGCACGCCGTTCACGTTGACGTAGATGTCGTCATCGACGCACAGCCCCGAGCTCAGGTCGGACCGGACCAGCCGGTAGCTGCACGTGAGCCCCTCGTCGCCCAATCCGTCGCCGTCGTTGTCGAGCCCGTCGCAGGCCTCGGTGTCGAACGCGTCGCAGGTGCCGTCGCCATCCGCGTCGTCGGTGCCCTCGTCCACGACGCCGTCACAGTTCTCGTCCACGCCGTCGCAGGTCTCCGTCGCCGACGGCGACACGGTTCCGTCCACGTCATCACAGTCGCCCGCGCGCGCGAGGTAGCCCGACGGCGCGCTACAGGTGGTCGTGGCTGTACCCGCCGCACCCCAGCCATCGCCGTCGCGATCGACGTACCAGGTCGACGTCGCGACACCGTCATCGACGACCCCATCGCAGTCTTCGTCGAGACCGTCGCAGGTCTCCGATGCAGAAGGCGACACACCGGCGCTTGTGTCATCGCAGTCCTCCCCGGTGGCGACGTACCCGGCGGGTGCGACGCAGGCGCGCGCGGTGAAGCGGGTACCGCCAAAGCCGTCCGCGTCGTAGTCGAGGAACCAGATCGGTGCGTCCGCCACGTCGGATTCGTCGGTCAACCCGTCACAGTCGTTGTCGGCACCATCACAGCGCTCTGCGGAAGCAGGTGACACATCCGCGCGTGTGTCGTCGCAGTCGTCGCCGCTCGACACCGTGCCCGTGGGCGCGTCGCACGCCGCCACGTCACGGGACGCATCGCCTCGGCCATCGCCATCCGCGTCCGCGTGCCAGACCCGCGCGTCGACCGCGCCGCTGTCGACGAGGGTGTCGCAGTCATCATCGACACGGTTGCACACCTCAACACCGCTTGGCGAGACGTACGCCGATGCATCATCACAGTCGCCGGCGTTCCCGACGTACCCGGTGGGCTCGACACATGCCTCCTGTGTCAGCGCGCCGCCGCCCCACCCGTCGCCATCGAGATCTGCCCACCAGGTCGTCGTGACGCCCTCGTCCACGACACCGTCGCAGTCTTCATCGCGCTCGTCACAGGTCTCGAAGCCGGCCGGGGATACGTCCGGATCGCGGTCGTCGCAGTCCGTGGCGTCCCCGACGCCCTCCGAATCGGAGGCACACCGCGGCAGGGGCACGTCAGCGTCGCCGAAACCGTCGCCGTCCGCGTCGGCCCAGGCCTCCACCCCGACACCCTCGTCCACGTTGCCGTCACAGTCGTTGTCGACCTCGTCACAGGCCTCTTGCGCCGCCGGAAACACGTCGACGCGCGTGTCGTCGCAGTCCGTTCCGACGGCGACATAGCCCCCGGGGATCTCGCACGAGGCCAGCGGCGCGGAGCCGTCGCCGAACCCGTCGCCATCGGTGTCGGCGTACACCTCCAACAGCGTGCCCTCGTCCACCTGATCGTCGCAGTCGTCGTCCACACCGTTGCAGCGCTCGCTCGCGCCCGGGGCGACATTGCCATCCGCGTCGTCACAGTCGCCCTCGTCGACGGTAAAGCCGTCGCCATCCACGTCGAACACGACCTCGACGCCCGTGTCCGCGGCGACCTTGTCCGACGGGCGGACGCACGACACCAACAGGGCGACGCATCCGAGCAGAGAACGGTGCACGCGAGCTCCTTGCCTGCCAAGGCGCAGGCGCCTAGGAAGGCTACACGAAGGCGCGCCAGAACGCGACAGGGTAGCCCTCCCCCATGCTCCTCACCCTTCTCCTCGCCTGCGCGCACGCCCCACCGACCTACGCCAGCATGGGTGAACTACCGCTCGCGACGCTGCGTGGACGGAGCGTCGCCATCGCGCCCACGGTGCTGGTCGCGGACACTCCAGCGCCCGCCGTGACGACGTCTCCGCGCGACCCGGTCGACGCGGCCACGGACCTGCAGCACCTGCCAGAACCAACGCTGCTCACGGAGGAGCTCCATGGAGACTTCCTGCGAAACGAGCTCGTCGGCACCGTGAAGCTCGGCGGAGGCATCGTCCACACCGGCGGGATGACGCGCCAGGCCAGAGCGCGCACCATCGTGGTCGACGCCCCGGAGGCCCTGAAGGCACAGGCACGCGCGTGGCTGGATGGCGCCACGGCGAACGTGCTCACGAACGCGGGCCTGCCCACGATGGCCTGGCCCGCCACGACGCCGCCGTGCGCCACGAACGGCAGCCCGGAGGGCACCCTCGCGTTCTCGCGGCTACCGACACGCGGGCTGCACCCCGACGATGGCAGCGACGACATCAATGCGCCGCGCACCGCGCTCACCGCCCTCCCGCTCGGCCGTTGCACGCAGGAGGTCACGCCGCCCGACGTCCTCGTCGTGCCCGTCGTGCGGACGTACCTCACCCACAACGGTGGCTGGTTCGTCGGCCAGGCGTGGGGCGTCCCCGGAGGTGCCCGCGTCGAGGCCCACCTCGTGTTCTACGACGGGAGGAGCGGCGCCGTGCTTCGCGACGACAGCGCGCTCGGGCGCGTGCTTCTGGAAGGCCGGTCGCAGCCGAGCTCCGCGGAGCTGGACGCGGCCCTGCTTCAGGCCGAGATGCGCGTGGTAAAGGGTCTGTCGCGCGCGCTGCGTTGAAGGCCGGCTACGCGCTCAACGGCACGCCGAGCACCACGCCGCGGGCACGGAGACACGCCGCGAGACGAGGGGAGGCCGTCGCGGCCCACGCTTGCCACAAGCGCAGAAGGGCGTCGTCGTCCGGACCTGGCGCAGCCGCCTGCGCGAGAACGTCGGCGCAGGCCTCAAAGCGCGCGCTGACATCCGCGAACACGGCCCGCTCCCCGTTCGAGCCGCCGATGGCGGACAGAACGCCAAACGCGGAGGCGCCCATGGCAGCGCAGTACGTGCGATTGACGTTCCGGCGATGCAGCGCCTCCGAGAAGCACCCGGCGACCAGCAGGGCACCCTCCCCCAGCGCTCGCCAGCGACGCGGCGCTTCCTCGGCTGGCGACATCACGGCCGCCGCGCGCAGCTCCGCGAAGGTCTGTTCGGGGAGGCCGTGACCGGGGGCGGCCGCATCGACCAGGACCGACGCGAGATAGCGCGCGGAACGCTCCCCCAGGCCAGCCTCCTGCATGCGGGCCGCCTCGCGGACCCGTGCTTCGAAGAAGTCCCCGAGCGGCTCGACAGTGACGTGCTTCACGGTTCACCTCCACTTTTTTCGTCTGCATGCTTGACCCACGGGGAGGCGGTGCCTACCTCCCGTGCGCCGTGAGAAGCGTGGCGTACGCGCCTCGCCTCACGAGACACACCTCGGTACGGGCCTCCCTGCCCGTACGACCCGGAACCCCCCTCGCGCCTTCCCCGGCGCATCAGGAGCCGCCCCATGAACGTCCGTCCGATGTTCGACCGCATCCTCATCAAGCGCAACGACGAGCCGACCAAGACCAAGTCCGGCCTGTTCCTGCCGGAGGCCGCGAAGGAGAAGCCCTCGGAGGGCACCGTGCTCGCGGTCGGCCAGGGTCGCCTCGGCACCGATGGCAAGGTCACCCCGCTCAACGTGAAGGTCGGCGACCGCGTCGTCTTCGACAAGTACTCGGGCACCGAGATCAAGGTCGACGGCGAGGATCGCGTCATCCTCCGCGAGGACGACGTCCTCGGCGTCATCGAGTAGTCGGCCTCCCCCAACCCCTTTCCTCTCGGAGTCTCCCATGGCTGCCAAGCAGATCCTGTTCGACACCACCGCCCGCAACAAGATCCTCGTGGGCGTGGACACCCTCGCGAACGCCGTGAAGGTCACCCTCGGGCCCAAGGGCCGCAACGTCGTCATCGAGAAGTCCTGGGGCGCGCCCGTCGTCACCAAGGACGGCGTCACCGTCGCGAAGGAAGTCGAGCTTGAAGACAAGTTCGAGAACATGGGCGCGCAGATGGTGAAGGAGGTCGCCTCCAAGACCTCCGACGTCGCCGGCGACGGCACCACCACCGCGACCGTGCTCGCGCAGGCCATCTTCCGCGCGGGCGTCAAGCTCGTTGCGGCCGGCCACAACCCGATGGATCTCAAGCGCGGCATCGACAAGGCGGTTGGCGCCATCGTGACCGACCTCAAGGCCCAGTCCCGCCCCGTGGCCGACAGCCGCGAGGTCGTGGCCCAGGTCGGCACCATCTCCGCGAACGGCGACGTCGAGATCGGCAACATCATCGCGGACGCGATGGAGAAGGTCGGCAAGGAAGGCGTGATCACCGTCGAGGAGAACAAGGGCCTCGAGACGGAGCTCAAGACCGTCGACGGCATGCATTTCGACCGCGGCTACATCAGCCCGTACTTCGTGACGGACGCCGAGCGCATGGAGGTCACCCTCGAGGACCCCTACATCCTCATCCACGAGAAGAAGCTGAGCTCCCTCCGCGAGCTGCTCAAGCTGCTCGAGAAGGTCCACGCCGCGGGCAAGCCCATCGTCGTGCTCGCCGAGGACGTCGAGGGTGAGGCCCTCTCCGCGCTCGTCGTCAACAAGCTCCGCAACACGCTCCAGGTCGCGGCCGTCAAGGCCCCGGGCTTCGGCGACCGTCGCAAGCAGATGCTCGAGGACATCGCGGTGCTCACGGGCGGCCGCCTGATCGCCGAGGAGCTCGGCCTCAAGCTCGAGACGCTCGGCCTCGGTGACCTCGGGCGCGCGAAGCGCGTCGTCATCGGCAAGGAGAACACCACGATCATCGACGGCTACGGCACGAACGACGCCATCACGGCCCGCATCGCGCAGATCAAGGCCCAGATCGAGGAGACCACCTCCGACTACGACCGCGAGAAGCTCCAGGAGCGCCTCGCCAAGCTCTCCGGCGGTGTCGCGGTCATCCGCGTCGGCGCGGCGACCGAGGTCGAGATGAAGGAGAAGAAGGCCCGCGTCGAGGACGCGCTCCATGCGACGCGCGCGGCCGTCGAGGAGGGCATCCTCCCCGGTGGCGGCGTCGCGCTCATCCGCGCGCAGAAGGCGCTCGCGGGCGTGGACGCTCCGGGCGAGCAGCGCTTCGGCGTCGACATCATCCGTCGCGCGGTCGAGGAACCCCTCCGCCAGATCGTCCTGAACGGTGGCGGTGAGCCCTCCATCACGCTTGAGAAGGTGCGCGACGGCACCGGCGGCTTCGGCTACAACGCCGCCACCGGCGCCTACGAGGACCTCTACGTGGCGGGCGTCATGGACCCGACGAAGGTGACCCGCGCGGCGCTCGAGAACGCGGCCTCCGTGTCGGCCCTGCTCCTCACGACCGAGGCGATGATCGCCGAGTTCGTCGAGGACGACGACAAGTCTGCGGGCGGCGGCCACAGCCACTGACCCCGCGTCACGCAGCATCGGCTGCGGACCTCCGAACCCCTGCGCCGTCTCCACGAGACCGCGCGGGGGTTCTCGCCTGTGCCACACACAGAAACGGCGTCCGCACGCGCGGACCCACCGCACGTTAGGGCTCGGGCATGCTCCCGCTCCTGCTGCTCACGCAGACCGCCTTCGCCGGCGACCCGCTCGCCCACGTC
>JACCDX011390076.1_pt1 | contig 13502 bp, 7 predicted proteins | sample 7449681 | NCBI WGS metagenome assembly JACCDX01 (sample SAMN15323450, study PRJNA562643) | freshwater metagenome | isolation source: river surface water | place: USA:Blue River Watershed | collected 2017-08-18
GCCGCCTCTCCGCCCGTCCTCCCTCCCGGCTCCCCGCGATTCCCTCCCCCGTCTCACGCACCATGCCCTCCGCCCGAGAAATTCTCTCCACCCGCGACTTCGCGGCTCCGCCCGCCGCTCTTTTCGCCGCCTTTGCGGACCCCGCCCGCCTCGCCGCGTGGTGGGGGCCGGCCGGATTCACCAACGAGATCACGCGCTTCGAATTCCAGGTCGGCGGCGCGTGGCATGTCACGATGCGCGCCCCCGACGGCACCGCGTTCGACAATGTCTCCCACTTCACCGTCCTCTCTCCGTCCGAGCGGATCGTGTTCGTGCACGACCTGCCCATGCACCGCTTCGAGATGGACATGACCTTCGCGCCGCTCGGCACCGGCACGCGCCTGACGTGGCGCATGACCTTCGACGACCCGGGCGAAGTGCAGCGCCTCGGCCCCTTCATCGCCGTCGCCAACCAGCAGAACTTCGACCGCCTCCAGTCCCACCTCGCCGCCCATCCCTGACCGCCCGCTTCCCTCGCCATGTCCGACTCCGCCGCCAACACCCCCGCCTCCCCTGCCTCACCCGAGCGCGAGATCCTGCTCTCACGCGACTTCGACGCGCCCCGCGACCTCGTCTGGGAGGCCATGACGTCGCCCGAACACGTCGTGCACTGGTGGGGACCCGAGGGCTTCCGCACCGAGATCGAGACCATGGACGTCCGCCCCGGCGGGGCGTGGATCCACACGATGGTCGGCCCCGACGGCACCCGCTACCCGAACAAGAGCATCTTCCGCGACGTCGTCCGGCCCGAACGCATCGTCTACGTGCACGGGGGCCGCCGCGAGGGGGGACCGGGCGTCGGCTTCGTCTCGACGTGGACCTTCGAGGCCCTCGCGCCGCGGCGCACCCGCATGACCCTGCGCATGGAGTTTCGCACCGCCGAGGATCGCGACGTGGTCGTCCGCGAATTCGGCGCCATCGAGGGCGGCCGGCAAACCCTCGCCCGCCTCGCCGACTTCCTCGCCGAAAACCCGCTCGTCGTGGAGCGCGAGCTCGCCGCGCCCGCCGACGTCGTCTGGCAGGCGCTCACCGACCTCGCCCACCTGCGTCGCTGGTATTTCCCGCAGCTCTCCGCCTTCGCCGCACGCGTCGGCTTCGAGACCGCCTTCACCGTCACCCACGCGGGCCGCGACTTCGTGCACCGCTGGCGCGTCACCGCGGTCGTGCCGTTCCAGCGGCTCGCCTACGCCTGGAGCTACGCCGGCTATCCGGGCGACTCCGTCGTCACGTTTTATCTGACGCCGACCGCCGCCGGCACCCGCCTCACCGTCGTGCACCGCGGTCTCGCCTCGTTCCAACCCGAACGTCACCCGGAACTCGCCGCCGCCAACTTCCGCGCCGGCTGGACGGAACTCTGCGCGTCGCTCGACCGGTTCATCCCGGAGCTCGGCCGCCCCGCCGCCCTCGCCCCCTTCGCCGTCACCCGCACGTTCGCCGCGCCGCGCGCCCTCGTGTGGCAGGCCTGGACCGAGCGCGAGCACCTCGCGCGGTGGTTCGGCCCCCGGGGCTTTGCCATGACCATCGAGAAACTCGACCTGCGCCCGGGCGGCTTCTGCCACTTCCGCCTCGATGCCCCCGACGGCACGCGGATGTGGGCCCGTTTCGCCTACCGCGAGATCGTGCCGCCGCAGCGGATCGTCTGGGTGCATTCGTTTTCCGATCCGGACGTCGGCATCGGCGGCCACCCGCTCAGCGACGAGCTCTGGCCGCGCCAGCTGCTCGCCACCGCGACCTTCGCCGAGACCGACGGGCGCACCACCGTGACGCTCAGCTGGGTGCCGCTCGACGCCGGCGACGACGAGATCCGCACCTTCGAAAAACACCGCGGCAGCATGCAGGCGGGCTGGGGCAATTCCCTCGACCAACTCGACGCGATCCTCTCGTCCCGGTGAGCCTGCCCCCCGCGTCGCCCTAATACCAACGATGGTGCCGCCTACCGGTTGCCGGCCCGGCGGGATTTCGCGTCGCGTCGCGCCGCCCGCCGGCGACACTCGGGCCCGCGGACGCGCAGCCGGTCCGCCACCGTCATGAACGCGGAGCCTCCCGTTCCCGGCCCCCCGCCCGCTCCCGGTCCGTCCAGTCCGGAGGCCCTGCCGCCGGCCGCGCTCGCCGCCGCCTTCGCCGGGACCGGATTGCTCCGCCGGCCGCCGGCCGACCCGACCGCCCGCACCCTGTGCCCCGTCGGCGAAGCGGTCGCCGCCGGGATTCTGGTGCACCGGGCCGACGGCACCGTCGCCGAGTGCAACCGCGCCGCGGAAGAGATCTTCGGTCTCGAGCGCGATCGCCTGATCGGCTGCAACCCGGTCGCCGGCGGCTCCTGCCGCTCGCTCGACGCCGCCGGCCGCCCCCTCACCCGCGCGACCCACCCGTGCACCGTGGCCGCCGACACGGGTCGCGCCGTGCGCGGATTCGAGCTCGGCCTGGAGTTTCCCGGTCGGCCGCGCCGCTACCTGACGCTGGATGCGGTGCCGTTCCCCGCCGCCGCCGATTCCCCCGCGCTCGTGGTCAGCACGGTCGTCGACATCACCGCGCGCAAGGCCCTGGAAACCGCGCTCCGCGCCGGCGAGGCGCGTTTCCGCACCTACCTCGAAAACGCCACCGAAGCCGTCTTCGTCCACGACTTCTCCGCCCGGTTTTCCTACGTCAATCCGCAGGCCTGCCGCAGTCTCGGCTACAACGAGGAGGAACTGCTCCGGCTCTCCGTCCCCGAGGTCGACATTGCGTTCGACCTGGAGCGCGCCCGCGACGTCTGGCGTGCCATGCTCCCCGGCAGCAACGCCGTTTTCACGGGCACGCACCGCCGCAAGGACGGCACCACGTTTCCCGTGGAGATCCAGGCCGGCTGCTTCGAGTCGGACGGGCAACGCCACTACATCGCCCACGTGCGCGACGTGTCCGAACAGGTCCGCGCCCGCGCCGCCGAGCGCGCCCACCACGAACGCCTGCGCCGCATCGGGGACAACCTGCCGCACGGCTACATCTACCGCGTCGAACGCAGGCCGGGCGGCCCCGGCCGCTTCACCTACCTCGGCGCCGGGGTGTCCGCCGTGCACGGCATCGACGCGCGGTGCGCCCTCGACGATCCGGCCCTGCTGCTTGGGCAGATTCTGCCGGCCGACCGCGCGCGTTTCGCCGCGGCCGAGGAGGCGTCCTACCGCGCCCTCGCCGAATTCGCCGTCGATTTCCGTTTTCAGGCCGCCGACGGCTCCCTGCGCTGGCTCTCCGTCAACTCCACGCCGCACCGGCACGAAGACGGCACCGTCGTCTGGGACGGCGTCGCCCTCGACGTGACCGCCCGGCGCCAGGCGGAAGCCGAGCACCTCGTCCGCGCCAAGCTCGAGGCGACCGCCGGCCTGGCCGCCGGCCTCGCCCACGATTTCAACAACCTGCTCGCCGTCATTCTCCTCAATCTCGACCGCGCCCGCGCCGTCGGTCCCGACCTCGCGTCCGCGCACCGCTGTCTCGCCGCGGCCACCACCGCCGTCGGATCCGCCCGCACGCTCACCCGCCGGCTGCTCACGCTCGCCGAAGGCGGCACCCCGCTCCGCGCGCCCGCCGATGTCGGGGCCGTCGCCCGCGAGGCGCTCGAACTCGCCCTCCGCGACTCGAATGTCACCGCCGCGGTCGACCTCGATCCGGACCTCTGCCGCGCCGAGGTCGATGCGGGCCAGCTCGCCCAGGTTATCCGCAATCTCGCCCTCAACGCCCGCGAAGCGATGCCTGCCGGCGGGCGCGTGACGCTGCGCGGGATCAACCACGTCGTCCGGCCCGGCGACACCGGTCCGCTGCCGCCCGGCGGCTACGTCCGGCTCAGCCTCGCCGACACCGGTCCCGGTATACCGCCGGAAATTCTGCCCCGCGTCTTCGATCCCTATTTCTCCACCAAGCCGCGCGGGGCGCAAAAAGGCATGGGCCTCGGCCTCACGCTCTGTCGCGCCATCGTCGGCGCGCATCGCGGTGAGCTCGAACTTTTCTCCGGCCCCGGGGCCGGCACGACCGCGCACCTCTATCTGCCCGCCGTCGCCACGCCGCCCGCGGAGCAACCCGCGTCCCGACCCGCTCCGACGGCGCCGGCCCCCGCGGCGCGGATCCTGGTGATGGACGACGACGAGAGCCTCCGCTCCGTGATCGGTCTCTCCCTCGAACTCATGGGGCATCGGGTCGAGCTGGCCGCCGACAGCCCCGCCGCCCTCGCGGCGTTTCACACCGCGCGCGCCGCCGGCCGGCCGTTCCAGCTGGTCCTGCTCGATCTCACCGTCCCCGGGGGCAAGGGCGGACTCGAGACGTGGCGGGAGCTCCGCGGTCTCGATCCCGCCCTGCGCGGGCTGGTCATGAGCGGTTACGCCGACGGCGACGCGCTTCGGCGCTGGGCCGACTACGGCCTCTCGGGCGCACTCACCAAACCGTTCGAGACCGCCGTCCTGGCCGCGGCGCTCGACCGCGCCCTCGCGCCCTGACGGGCCGCGCGCTATTCCGCGGCGAAGTGCACTTCCACGAACAGGGCGTGGCCCTGCACGTCGAAACGATAGACCCGGCGCACGGAGGATTTCAGGCACGAGACCCGCAGGTCCCGCCCGCACACGATCGTCGGCAACGTGAGTTTGCACGGATGCCCGAGATCGCAGAACGCATTCTTGAATCCACCCGCGACCATGTTGGTCACTTCCCCGATGGCGTCCCGGATCGTCTCCACGCCGTCCTGCTCCACCTCCGCCGGCGACATCCCGAGAATCGTTCCCACCGCGTGCACCGCAAAGGAGTGGCTCAGGCACAGGTAGACGAGACCGTTGATTTGCCCGACGAAGCCCACGTTGCCGATCAGGTCGAACACCCGGGGTCCCGCGTCCGGTTCCGCTTCGCCGACCCGCGCGCCGGCCGCGGCGTCGCAACGCATCATCGTCCGGCACACGTTCCGCACCGCGCTGCCGATCGCGTTCTCGATCAATGTCTCGTCGAGGCGCGTCGTGCCGTTCGGTTGCGGGGCGGATGAAACCATACGGATCAATCGACCCCGACCCGCGTTTCTGAACCCCCATTTCCGCCCGGTCCTTCCGCGCCGCCCCCCTCCGCCCCGGGGCCCGCCCGCGCCGCGCCCCCGACTTTCCATCGACGCCGGCCCGCTTCCCGCTATGGGACTTCCACCTCCATGCGCCTGCTCCTCCCTCCCCGGGCGGCAATTTTGCTGCTCTGTCTGCTCGCCGCGGCCGCCCGCGCCGCCACCGCGCCCGCTCCGCTCGATCCCGCCGCCGTCGACGCCGAAACCCTCCGGCATTTCCAGGCCCTCGTGCGCCTCGACACCAGCGATCCCCCCGGCAACGAGAAACCCGCCGTCGACTACCTCAAGGCCGTCCTCGAGGCCGAAGGCATTCCCGTGAAGATTTTCGCGAAGGAAGCCCACCGGCCCAACCTCGTCGCCCGCCTCCGCGGCGACGGCTCCAAGAAGCCGCTCCTGCTCATGGGCCACACCGACACCGTCAACGTCGACCCCAAGAAGTGGAAGCACCCGCCCTTCTCCGCCCACCGCGAGGACGGCTACATCTACGGCCGCGGCACGGTCGACGACAAAGACAACGTCGCCGCCTGCCTCATGACCATGCTCCTGCTGAAGCGCCTGCAGGTCCCGCTCGCCCGCGACGTGATCTTCCTCGCCGAGTCCGGCGAGGAGGGCGCCGTCCAGGTCGGCATCGAGTTCATGGTCCGCGAACATTTTTCCGAGATCGAAGCCGAGTTCTGCCTCGCCGAGGGCGGCAGCGTCGCCCGCAGCGGCGGCAAGCCCCAATACGGCAGCGTCCAGACCACCGAAAAAATCCCCAACCGCCTCCGCCTCGTCGCCCGCGGCGTCGCCGGCCACGGCTCTGTCCCCCTCCGCTCCAACGCCGTCGTCCACCTCGCCCGCGCCGTCGCCGCCGTCGCCGACTGGCAGACGCCCATGCGCCTCAACGAAACCACCCGCGCCTTCTTCGAACGCCTCGCCACGGTCAGCGCCCCCGAGGACGCCGCGCGCTACCGCGCCATCCTCCGCGGCGACGAATCCGGCTCCGCCCAGGAGTATCTCGCCGAGAAACAACCCCGCTACTACTCCACACTGCGCACCTCCATCTCGCCCAATATCTTCACCGCCGGCTACCGCGTGAACGTCATTCCGTCCGAGGCCGAAGCCACCCTCGATGTGCGCGCGCTGCCCGACGAGGACATGGAGCGCTTCATCGCCCAGCTCCGGCAGATCATCAACGACCCGGCGATCACCATCGAGCGCGCCCCCGGCCACAGCCGCCCCGGCGCGCCGCCGTCCAGCCTGTCGACGGAGGCCTTCGAGATCGTCGAGTCCGGCATCAAGCGCCACTACGGGGTCATCACGCTCCCGACCATGAGCACGGGCGCGACCGACATGGCTTACCTCCGCGCGGCCGGCGTGCAGTGCTTCGGCATCGGCCCCGGTATCGACCTCGAGGACGGGCCCAAGGGCTTCGGCGCCCACAGCGACCAGGAACGCATCATCGAGGAGGAACTCTACAAGTTCGTCCGCTTCACCCTCGACATCACCCAGCGCCTCGCCGCCCGCACGCCGTAACCGGCAACGCCGTGAGCCTCCGCCTGCCGGCCTTCCGCGCCGCCCCGCTCACGCTCGCCCTCGCCGCCGCGGCCGGCGCCTTGTCCGCCGCGGCCTCCGCCGCCCACTTCACGCAGGGATCGGAGACCGCCGCCAAGTTCGGCGTCCACGAGATCCGCCTCGCCGCCGCCGCGCTCCCGCCCGGGCTCGACCCGTTCGACGCCGACGTCCGCGTCACCTTCACCCCGCCGGCCGGCAGCTCGGCCGGCCCCGTCACCGTCGACGCCTTTCACGACGGCGACAGCACCTGGGCCGCCCGCGTCTACGTCGCCGCACCGGGCCGGTGGCGCTGGAGTGCCGCCGCCGCGCCCGCCCTCGGGTTGGCCGTCGCCGCCGGCGAATTCGACGCCCGCGACTCCGCCCTGCGCGGCCGCCTCCTGCCCCATCCGGCCGACCCGGCCCACTGGATCACCGAGGACGGCCGCTGGTTCCTCCATCTCAGCGACACCGCCTATTTTCTCTTCGCGCCCCGCGACGCCCGCGGCGCCCCGATCGGATTCGCCGACTTCGAGGCCTACGCGCGCGACGCGCACGCCCAGGGCATCACCGCCCTCCGGGCGTTCACCGTCTGGGGCGAGAACGCGGCGTGGGCCGACGACCAGGTGTGGGGCGACGCGTTCTTCGCCGATCCCGCCGATCCGCGCCTCCGCGTCGCCGATTTCCGCCGCACCGACCGCCGCCTCGCCTGGCTGCTGGACAACCTGCCCGACCTGTATCTCCAGCTCATCATGCTGCCGCGCGGGTCGCGCTGGGGCGCGGACGAGACGCACTGGCACGCGTTCCCCGCGCGCACCAAGACGCGCGTCCTTCGGTATCTGGTTTCCCGTTACGCCGCGTTCCCCCAGGTCTACTGGCTGGCGGTCAACGACGCCCACTACGGCGACAACTTCCCGCGCAACGCCGCGCTCGCCCGCGAAGTCGGCGAATACCTCGCGCGCCACGATCCGTGGCGCCACCCGTTCTCGACCGGCCCCGCCCGGACGATCCCGGTCCCCTTCGCCCGCGAACCCTGGCTCACCTACATCCACCTCGAGCACCGCTGGGATCTCGGCGCCGCGGCGCTCGCCCCTTATCGCGACGCCCGCAAACCCGTCTTCCTCGGCGAGGACTATTACGAGCAGGACCGCCCCGCCAACAATCCCGCCCGCATGGCGTATTTCCAGCGCCGGCTGTTCTGGTCCTGGCTCTTCGCCGGCGGCTCCGCCAACTACGGCGGCCGCTGGAGCTCCCTCCATCCCTACCGCGCGACCGGCCGGCTGCCCTTCGCGCCGTATCCGAAATTCGAGCCCGACTACACCGCGCCCCTCGCCGGCCTCGACTCGCTGCCGGCGCTCCGGCGCTGGTTCGAAACGACCGCCGTCGACCTCGCCGCGTTCGTTCCCGATCCCGGCCTCGTCGCCGTCCCCGGCGGCACCACGCCGGCCGGCCGGCCCCGGCTCCTGCGCCGCGGAGGAAGCGAATTTCTCGTCTACCACCCGCACGCCGCCTCCGACGGCAAGGCCGCCGCACCCCGGCCCGATGTTCCCGCCCGGCTCACGCTCGACCTGCGCGCCGTCGTCGGGCGGTTCCGCGTCGAGTGGTTCGACCCCGCCGTCGGCCGGTCCGCTCCGGGAGCCCCGGTCGCCGCGGGTGCGGTCGTGGAATTCGCCGCGCCGTGGAGCGGCGTCGACGTGGTCCTGCGCCTGACGGCCGCGGGCCCGTAGCCCGTCCGGGCGCGACGCCGCCGGCGCGCCCGCATCCGCGGCGCGGGTCCGGCCAGCTAACCGAATTGTCAGCGGGCCGCGCTCGCGACGCCTTTGGCCCGCCCGTTCGGTCCCGCCCGGCCCCACCCTGATGTCCGCGGTCGTTTATCTGCTGCTGGTTGCCGTGCTTGCCCACCGGCTGCCCCGGCGCATCGCCCTGCTGGACGGGTTTTCCGGCCTGCCCGGCTACCTGATCGGCCTCGGCGTCGCGCTGTTTCTCGCCACGTGGTTCAATTTTCTGGCCTACGTGCTGCTCGGCTGGGGCATCGCCTATGTGGCGGCAGTCGGCGGCGGACTCGTCTCCGCGTTGTTCGCCCTCGCTGCCATCCGTCCCGGCGCGGAACCCGCCGTGCCGCCCGCGCCCATCCCGCCGCTCGCCTCGCTGCGGGCCGCGAGCGGCTGGTTCTGGCTGCTCCTCGGCCTCGTCGTTTCCCGGTTCTACTGCGGCCTCGTGACCAACGCCGACGGCCACGTCTGGGCCAACTTCAACTTCGTCGACACCGCCTTCCACCTGTCCGTCGCCAACGCCTTCCTCGACGCCCCGCGCTTCCCGCCCGTCGACCTCGACATGGCGCCGTATCCGCTGAAATACCACTTCCTCGCCGACTTCTTCGTCGCCCACCTCGCCGTCCTCGGCCTGCCCGCCCTCGAGGGCATGTGGCTGATGAACCTCGTCGGCGCCGTCGTGCTGGTCGGCGCCTTCTGGGCCGTCATCGAAAAGTGGTTACGCCTCCCGCCGCGCTGGACCTTCCTCGCCGCGCTCCTGGTGTTCTTCCTCAATCCCGCGCTGCTGAACCTCGTCCACTGGCTCTGGCTGCGGCCGCCGTTCTACCGGCCGGAGACCCCGTTCTACGGCCTCTTCTTTTTCCCCTACTTCAATTTCGAGGCGATGCTCACGAACCTGTTCGAGCCGCAGCGCGGGCTGGTCTTCGCCATGCCCGTCGTGCTCGCCGCGCTGCACGCCTGCTTCGGCCGGCCGGCCGGCGACGCGGCCGCCGGCCTTCGCCGCGCCCTCGGGGTCTTCGGCGCCGTCTGCCTCCTGCCGTTCGCCCACATCGTCTCGTTCGCCGTGCTCGGCGCCTGCGCTCTTCCCCTCCTCCTCCGTCACGCCGCCGGCATCGCCCGCCGCTGGCCGCGCTGGCTCCCGCTCCTGCTGCTCGGCCTGCTGCAGGTGTTTTACCTCGGCGGCTACGGCCCGCCCGCCCAGCCCGCCTGGTCCGAGTGGGACGCCACCGCCTCCATGCCCCTTGCCGACTTCGGCGCCGTGCCGGGCTGGCTCCGCCGGCCCGTGTTCTGGTTCTTCGTCAACGGCGACTTCCTCGGCTGGGGCCTGCTCTTCGCGACGCTCGCTTGGCTGCGCCCGGCCGCCCCCGCCCCGCTCGACCTTCGCGCCTTCCTCTGCCGCTGGCGCTGGTTCTTCGCCGTCACCGTCGGCGCCTTCGCCGTCGTCAATTTCTACCGCTACAGCTTCTTCTGGGGCGACAGCAACAAGTTCATCCTCTACCTCAACCTCGGTCTCGCCCTCGTCATCGCCCTCGGGACCGCCCGCTGGCTCGGCTCGCGCCTCGCCTGGCTCTCCCACGCGTTGTGGACCTTTTTCGTCTGCCTCTGCGTCGTGCCCCACGCCTACGGCTTTTACGCCAACGTGCTCGCGCGGCCCCACGGCAAGATCCTCCTCTTCGAGCGCAACGGCATGGCCGCCGCCGCCTGGCTCGACGCCGCCGAGCGCCCCGGCGATCTCGTCGTCACCGCCGCCTACAACACCCTTCACTTCGTCACGCCGCTCGCCGGCCTGCCCACGTTCTCCGGCATCTACGGCGACTCGAACCCCTACCGGCAGGACGAGCGCGGCGAACTCCTCCGCCGCCTCTACGAGGAGGGCGACTTCGCCGTCGCCCGTCGCCTCGGCGGCACCTGGGTCTGCGTCTCGCGCAACGAACGGCGCAAATACCGCCTGCACCCGCGCTGGACCGCGCTCATGCGGCACGGGTCCGCCGCCTTCCATGCCGGCGGCGGCCCCGAGGACCACCATTCCGTTTTCATCTTCGAGGTTTCCCGCCTGCCGCCGTGAGCGCCCGCCCGGTTTTCTCCGCCCGCTTTTTTCGCCGCATGTCACATTTGCCCCTTCCGCCCGCGGACCGCAGCCCTACGCTGCCGCCCGCATGAATGACGGCGAGCTCACCCGCGTGCTTCAGCGGGCCGGCGCCGGCGACCCCACGGCCGCCGCCGACCTGCTTCCTCTCGTCTACGACGAACTCCGCCGCCTCGCCGCCTCCCGCATGGCGCGCGAGCAGGCCGGCCAGACCCTCCAGGCCACCGCGCTTGTCCACGAAGTGTGGCTGCGCCTCGGGGGCGACCACCAGCCCGCCTGGGCCAACCGCGCCCACTTCTTCGCCGCCGCCGCCGAGGGCATGCGCCGCATCCTCATCGACAAAGCCCGCCAGAAGCGCGCCGTCCGCCACGGCGGCGGCCTCGCCCGCGTCGACGCCGACGCCACCGGCTTCGACCTCGCCGCGCCCACCGTGGACGACGCCGATCTCCTCCTCATCAACGAGGCGCTCGACGGCTTCGCCGCCCACGACGCCCGCCGCGCCGAGCTCGTGAAACTGAAATACTTCACCGGCCTCACCCTCGAGGAAGCCGCCGAGGTGCTCGGCGTCTCCGTCCGCACCGCCAAACGCGACTGGGCCTATGCCCGCGCCTGGCTTTTCAACGAGGTGAACCGACTCCGCGCCTGAGGCGGCCGCCGCGCCCGCCGTTCTCCGCGCCGGCCGGCCGCCGGTCGCATGGCCCCTTTCCCCCCGGCGCCGCGCATTGAGCGCATCACCCGCTTGCCCGTCTTCCCCGTCCCCGCCCGCCCGAACGCCCCGCCCGTCCTTTTTCGTTGAACCGCGACGCCGAAATTTTCGCCGAAGCCATCGACTTGCCGCCCGCCGCGCGCGCCGCCTTCCTCGCGCAGGCCTGCGGCGACGACGCCGACCTCCGCCGCCGCGTCGACCTGCTTCTGGCCGGATACGAAGCCGCGGGGGGCTTCATGGAGACCCCGCCCCTCGATCGCCCGGCCGGTCCCGTCGAGGAAAAGCCCGGCGACCGCCTCGGCCACTACACCCTCGTCCGCAAGCTCGGCGAAGGCGGCTGCGGCGTCGTCTGGCTCGCCGAGCAGCACGCGCCCGTCCGCCGTCAGGTCGCGCTCAAGGTCATCAAACTCGGCATGGACACGCGCCAGGTCATCGCGCGCTTCGAGGCCGAGCGCCAGGCCCTCGCGCGGATGGATCACCCGGACATCGCGCGCGTGTTCGACGCGGGCGCCACCGACGCCGGCCGCCCGTTCTTCGTCATGGAGTTCGTCGACGGCGTGCCCATCACGCGCTTCTGCGACACCGAGAGCCTCGGCATGGCCGCCCGTCTCGAACTGTTCGCCCGCGTCTGCGTCGCCCTCCAGCACGCCCACCAGAAGGGCATCGTCCACCGCGACCTCAAACCCTCCAACATCCTCGTCACCTTCCGCGACGGCGTGCCCGCCCCGAAGGTCATCGACTTCGGCATCGCCAAGGCCACCTCCGGCCGCCTCACCGAGCACACCCTTCTCACCGGCCTCGAGCAGTTCATCGGCACCCCCGCCTACATGAGCCCCGAGCAGGCCGAACTGCGCGACCTCGATATCGACACCCGCAGCGACGTCTACTCCCTCGGCGTCCTGCTCTACGAACTGCTCACCGGCCGGCCGCCCTACGACCCGAAATCCCTCGTCCGCGCCGGCCTCGAGGAGATCCGCCGCATCATCCGCGAGGTCGACCCGCCCCGCCCGTCCACCGTGGTCTCCACCCTCGCCGACGCCGACCGCGCCACCGTCGCCCGGCTCCGCCGCGCCGCCCCGATGCAGCTCACCTCCGCCCTCCGCGGCGACCTCGACTGGATCGTCATGCGCTGCCTCGAGAAGGACCGCGAGCGGCGCTACACCACGGCCCACGAGCTCGCCGACGACGTCCGCCGCCACCTCCGCTCCGAACCCGTCGCGGCCCGCCCGCCCGACGCGGCGTATCGGCTGCGCAAGTTCGTCGCCCGCAACCGCCTCGCCTGCGCCAGCGCCGCCGCCGTCGCCGCCGCCCTCGTCCTCGGCACCGTCGTCAGCGTCGCCCAGGCCGTGCGCGCCACCCGCGCGGAGAGCCTCGCCCTCCGCCGGCGCGAGCAGGCCGAGGCGCTGCTCACCTTCATGCTCGGCGACTACCGCACCGAACTGAAGAAGGTCGGCAAACTCGACCTGCTCGATTCCATCGGCACCCAGGCGATGGCCTATTTCGCCGCCCTCGATCCCCACGGCCTCACCGACACCGCGCTTGCCCGCCAGGCCAAGGCCCTCACCCAGATCGGCGAAACCCGCCTCGAACAGGCCCGCTTCCCCGAGGCGGAGGCCGCGTTCACCCAGGCCTACGCCCGCGCCGCCGCCCTCGTCGACCGCCACCCGCGCGACGCCGACATCCTCTTCGAACGCGCCCAGGTCGAGTTCTGGACCGGCGTCCTCGCCCGCCGCCGCGGCGAACTGCCCGTCGCCGCCGGCTGGCTCGCGCGCTACCGCGACTCCGGCGCCGCCCTCGTGGCCCTCGAGGGCCCCACCCTCCGTGCCCAGCGCGAGCTCACCTCCGGCCTGCACAATCTCGCCGTCGTCGACGTCGACCGCGGCCGCCTCGACGCCGCCCGCGACGGCCTGCTTGCCGAACGCGCCGCCATCGAGGACATGCTCGCCCGCCACGAACCCACGGCCCCGCTGCGTTTCCGCCTTTCCGACGTCGAATCCTGGCTCGGCACCGTCGCCGAGCAGGCCGGCCGCTTCGACGACATGCGCGCGCACTTCTCCGCCGCGACCGCGCGCGTCGCCGCCCTCGCCGCCGCCGAACCCGCCGTCGCCCATTGGCAGCTCCGCCTCGCCGAGGCCCGCGTCCACGAGTCCCTGTCCCTCGCGCTGGTCGGCCGGCTCGACGAGGCCGCCGCTCCCCGCGCCGCCGCGCGCGCCGGGCTCGAGGCGCTCGTCGCTCAGGATCCGCAGAACCGCCAGTGGCTCGTCGCGCTCGTCCGCGTCTCGCTCCACGAGGTCGCCGCGCGCCTGGCCCGCC
>JACCDX011049883.1_pt1 | contig 13501 bp, 13 predicted proteins | sample 7449681 | NCBI WGS metagenome assembly JACCDX01 (sample SAMN15323450, study PRJNA562643) | freshwater metagenome | isolation source: river surface water | place: USA:Blue River Watershed | collected 2017-08-18
AATTCAGAGTTTTGTCCCCATCGTCTAGAGGCCTAGGACATCACCCTTTCACGGTGAGTACCGGGGTTCGAATCCCCGTGGGGACGCCAGTCAGAAGGCCGGTATCGGAAACGATACCGGCCTTTTTTATTGGTGGGCGAAGTTCTCACGCTTGGTCATGTCGACTGCACCATCCGGATGACCAGCTTCATCCCGCAAGCCTCGGCATACCGACGAAGTGTATGCAGCGACGGCGAGTGACTTTTCTTCCCCAAACTGGATTCGATGCGCGCGACTACGGGCTGCGATACGCCCATGCGCTTTGCCACGTCGGCTTGCGTGAGCCCGGCGTGGGTGCGCGCATGTAGCAGCGCCGCCAATGCAGCGTATTCGTCTTCGAGGGCATCGTAGGCCAGCTTGAAAGCCGGGTTCTTGGCGCGCTGGTCGGCAACAAAGGCATCCGGGTCGAAGGGGATAGGGTCGAATTTGTCAGGGTTTTGCATCTTTCACTTCCTTCAAACGCTTGCGGGCGAGAGCAAGTTCTTTCGCTGGTATGGCTTGGGTCTTCTTGATAAATCCATGCAAGATCACTACCCGCCGGCCGACGAGGCAACAGAAGAACGCGCGTCCGATTCCTTCCGGCCCGTGAGCCCGGATCTCGAACAAGCCATCACCTATAGGCTTGGTGTAAGGCATCCCAAGATTCGGGCCCGAGGTGGTGATTTGCCTCGCCAACCGACCAAAGCTAGCCCTTATGCCGACAGGCCAGCCGGTGATCTGGGCTTCCACGCAGGGGTTGAAAAACTGGATTTCGTAGGCCATCTGAATATAGCATTCATGCTATTAAAGTCAATGAGGTACACGGAAAAGTGACTCAGTAGCCTGAAAAGAAATTAAATTCAGTACGAGAAAGATTTTTTATGGCTGCCATCCTGGGCATTGGAGGTGGCAGCCTCAAACGCTGACGACCTTGCTGCAGCAGTGGCCTCAAATCGCGAGCGATGCTGCAATGAATGGCAGCGGCAATCGCGCTGGATTGCCCGATCTGGACCCGGGATGCAGATTTTTTCGGGGCAGGCGTAGCGACCCGGATCACTGAGCCTGTTGCGGATTTCTTCGATCAGCTTGTGTGACTGTGGCGTTGAATCCGCGGTTTGTTAAGCTTCGCCCATGGCGAAATTCGTGAATGTTGTAATTGGCAACAAAAGCACAGGCTGATAAGTCCGGGAGTCGGAATGGAAGCAAAAGAATACGCAAAGATGTTCGGTGGATTCTCCACCGAGAAGCGGGTGAACATCATCTCGGCACTGATGGATGCCGGGCCGGATGGCGCCAGCCTGATCGATTTGTCGCGCTTGACGGGCCTGTCAGTAATCGAGATCGGCAATACCATTGAAGCCTTGTTCCTGATGAACATGATCAAGATTTCGATCAAGGGCGAGAACAAGCTGTTGATCGCGAATTTCGCTGTACTGGATGGTTTGTTCGAGGTTGCCTACAACGAACTGGGTCCCGGCCGAGACAAGATCAAGCCGGCCAATATTCCGCAGTTGACAGCAGAGCCGGGCGCGTCCGCCTGATAGGGGATACAGCATCAGGCGCGCACATCGAGGCAACTGATGAATAGCTGATCAATACCTGATCAACTCAACGCACGTTCCTGTTCGGCATACCAGGTCTTGAACGCTTCGACATCCAGGGGCGTGCTGAAATAGTGACCTTGCACCTGATGACAACCGAGGCTGTGTACCTCATCCAGCATGGTCTCGGTCTCGATGCCTTCGGCGATGATGTCCAGCTTCAGCCGCCGGCCCAGGGTGATGATGGCTTCGGTGACAGCGCGTGACGTGGTGTCCGTCGTCAGATGGCGGACGAAGGACTTGTCGATCTTGATCTTGTTGATCGGCAGTCGTGACAGGTAAGACAGGCTCGAATAGCCGGTGCCGAAATCATCGAGCGAGATCTTCACGCCATCATTCTGCAAATTATTCAGCAGGTAAACTGCATAATCGACGTCTTCCAGCAGCGTCGATTCGGTCAATTCGATCTGCAGCGCGTCGGCTGGCAGCCGCTGCTGGCGCAGCACTGACAGCAGCTTGAAGCGAAAATCCTTTTGCCGCATTTGCAGCGCCGATACGTTGACCGAGATCGGTATCGCCGGCAGCCCCTGGTCGCGCCAGCGTTTGTGTGCGCGACATGCTTCCTGCATTACCCAGTCGCCGATAGGAATAATCTGGCCGACCGCTTCGGCCGCCGGTATGAACTGGTCCGGTCCGACGCCGCTGTCGGGCCAGCGCAAGAGCGCTTCGGCGCCGACCACGCGACCACTGGCGATATCAACGATCGGTTGATACAGCAGTCGGAATTCCTTGCCCTTCAATGCGCGCCGTACCTTGTCTTGCAGGCTCAGCTGCGCATGCACGCGTCCCGACAGTTCAGCCGAATAGAACTGCCAGTTGTTCTTGCCCGATTGCTTCGCGTGGTACATCGCATTGTCGGCAGCATTGACCAATGATTGCATGTCCATCCCATCGCGCGGAAAGATGCTGATGCCTATCGATCCCGAGATCTGCATCTCGATGCCATCAATCAGGATAGGTTCGGCGAGTGCCTTCAATACGCGCTGTGCGATCTGGGCTGCTTCCGTGCTATTGGCCAGCTGCGGCAGCAGTACCAGAAATTCATCGCCACCGAGCCGGAATACGAGATCGGCCTTGCGCACCTGTCGCTGTACGCGTTGGGATACCACTTTCAGCACCTGATCGCCGACCATGTGCCCATGAATGTCATTAATGGGCTTGAAACGATCCAGGTCGATGAACAGCATGCCGCCTTCATGCTGGTTACGCGCTGCCTGATCAAATACATGTGACGAATATTCAAACAGCAGTGCGCGGTTCGGCAGGCCGGTCAGCTTGTCATGCAGCGCCGCCTTCACCGCGGCTTCTTCCGCATGCTTGCGGTCGGTGAAGTCATGCGTGATGCCCATGACTTCCTTCACGTCGCCATGCTGGTCACGCAAGGGGACGCAGGTGATCAGCAAGTTGCGTACGCCCGGCCTGAGCTGTACGTCGACTTCCACCGACTGCACCGTGCCTTCGTCGAGTGCAGCATGGAGTGCCGGCTGCCACGGTGCGATCAGTTCAGCCGGGAAGATGTCCGACTCGTGCTTGCCGAGGAAGGCTTCGGGTGGCATGCCGGTGGTCCTGACCGTGGCCGGATTGATGTACTGGATACGCAGCTCGCGGTCGTAAATCACCACCACATCGGGGATATTGTCGAACGCAATCCGGAAGCGTGACTCGCTGGCCTGCAGCGCCTGCTGTGCCAATCGACGTTCTTCCTCCGCCAGCTTGCGATCATGGATGTTCTCGATGACTGACACGAAGAACCACGGTTGCCCCGCACTGTCGCGCGTGAGCTTGGCTGTCAGTCGTATCCATACTTGTCCGCCATCCTTGCGCAGATAGCGCTTCTCGAGGGAGTAGTTGCCGAGCTCGCCGGTCAATAGCTTTTGCACCAGGGCCAGGTCTTCGGCCAGGTCATCCGGATGGGTGATGTCCTGAAAGGTCAGTCGCAGCAGCTCTTCGCGCGAATAACCGACGATGCCGCACAGTGTGTCGTTCACGGCCAGCCATTTGCCATCGAGGTCGACATGCGCCATGCCGACCGAGGGCAATTCGAACGTGGATTTCAGCCGCTGGCTTTGCTGCTCGAGCTCTGCCGACACGCGCAGCAGTTCGGCCTCTACCGAGTCAAGCCTGCTGCGAAGATCATCGGATACTGCCGGGCTGGGTGGTTTCAGCGGCCTGACCATCATCAAGAGGGAGTCGACGCAATGTCGGAGTTTCTAATTTGCAAGCTCTACTGTAGGGTCGATTTACAGCAATGAAGCCGGCGAACAGCGCTGATTTTGATGCCCATCAAGCCGCATTGAAGGCCCGCGCAAGCGCAAGCTCATGGTAGAGAGCAGCGGAGCGGGCGAATCGTTCCGGCGTGGCCCATGAGCGTCGCCCGTCGGGCGCGCGCCGCGCTTTTCTTTCGTGGAATGCATGAAAGTCCATTCAAGGCTACGCTTGGCGATTTTCAGCGCTGCCATCAGATGGTGGTGGTCTGTTCCCATAACGTCAACAGGTGACACCATGAACCTTCGCTCCCGCCATTCCCATCTCGTCAGATCCTTGTTTGCTGTCGTATTGGTCAGTGCTGGTGTCGTCGCCAGTGCGCAGCAAGCCTCAGTCGCCGAACAAACCATAGCGACTCTCGATCAGTTGTCTGGCGGTCCTCACGCCGGCTACCGTGCAAACCACGCGAAGGGCTTGATTGCCGGCGGCATCTTCACGCCGTCTCCGCAGGCAGCGACGATCAGCAAGGCGCCGCACTTCCAGCGCGCCGTCGGCGTTACCGTGCGCTATTCCACGGGCACCGGCGTACCGACCATTCCGGACACGAACCCGAACAGCCGGCCATTCGGCATGGCGATTCGCTTCGCACTACCCGGTGGCAGCTACACCGATTTTGTCGGTATCAGCACCAATGGTTTCCCGGTCTCGAACCCGGAAGATTTCCTCGGTTTGCTGTCAGCGGTGGCGCAGAGCCGCAACGCGACTGCCAAGCCGTCGCCCATCGAGGAATTCCTCGGATCCCATCCGGCTGCACTGGCCTTCGTGCAAATGCCGAAACCCATGCCTGCGAGTTTCGCGACCCAGTCGTTTTACGGTGTGAATGCGTTTGAATTCACGAACAAGCAGGGCAAGAGTGTGTTCGGCCGCTACCAGATCGTGCCGGTGGATGGCGAGCAGTCGCTGCCGGAAGAGCAGGCAGCGCAACTTGCGCCGAATTACCTGATGGAAGAGCTGGCGCAGCGCGTGGCCGCCAAGCCGACGAAGTACAAAGTGCTGCTGCAGATCGCGAATCCCGAGGATGTGCTCAACGATCCCACCGTGGTCTGGCCGGCGGACCGCAGGCTGGTCGAACTGGGCACGCTGATCATCAACCGTGTCGTGCCTGAGGCGAAGGATATCGAGAAGAAGCTGGCCTACAACCCGCTGATCCTGCCGGATGGTATCAAGCCGTCGAATGATCCAGTGCTGTTGTATCGTCCGGTCGCATACGCGGTCAGTGTCGGTCGCCGTCAGTAATCCTGCACATCGCCGTAGTCAACACTCATCGCGCCGTTACTTCACCGGAGCGGCGCGCTGTCAGAACTTCGATTTGGCTTTCGAGAACGGCGATTTGACCTCGATGCATTTACCCTTGAACAGGGTATGCGGCCGGCGGTAAGCCTTTTCCAGCGCCGTGATCACGATCTCGCCGGTACCGCGGTTGAGCATGAAGTCAATGTACTCGACCATGTCATCGACCATCAGCTGCTTGTACGGGATCGCGCCTTTCACATGCGCTTCACTGACCTTGGTCGCGAAGCTGGCACGGCCGATCATGGTCAGCACGAAGCTGGTCATCTTGGTTTGTTCATTGACCTCGACGCTCAGCATGTCGAAGTCGCTCGGGTCCGGATTGATCGGTACCCAGCTGCCGAGGTAGATCGGCATCCAGCCACGGCAGTTGAAGTGCAGCGTGTCTGCTTGCGCGGCAGAGGGTGCTACTGCCATCGCCAGCAACAGTGACAGCGCCGTCAGCGCCTGCGAAACAGGCCGGCGCAGCGTGCGGGCCGCGCGGGTACGCAGCATGTTCGGCAGCTCAGGCAGTGTCAGCGGCAAGTGGTGTTGACTCGGCATCGGTTCGTGGTCCGGGGAGTTCGTCAGCGGGCAAGCACCACGGATTTTACCTGTACCCACGCCGCATCCCCGACCTGCAGCGCCAGCTCGGCCAGCGAGCGGCGCGTGACCCGCGCCAGGATAGCTGCTGCGCCGATCCTGACCCGCACCAGCGCCAGGCCCGCCGCTTCATCATCGGCAATGCCATCGATACGTCCGTGCAGCACGTTCTGTATGCTGCTGCGGCCCGGCTCGTCACGCGCCAGGCTCACATCACGTGCCAGGATGCGCACGCGCGCGGTCGTACCGTCGGGCAGCTCCGGATCGCGGGTCCACAGGTGTCCGCCGTCGAAGTCCATCCGCGCCAGGTGCCACTGCGTATCGATGCTGCCGACACGCGCATCGATCACCACGCCCGCGTCTTCACCGAGGTGCACCGGCAAGTCCAGCCGCGACAGCGTCTCCGCCAGCGCGCCACTGGCAATGACCTTGCCCTGATCAAGCACCACCAGATGACTGGCCAGCCGCGCCACTTCATCCGGCGAGTGCGTCACATAAACAATCGGCATCGCGAGTTCCTGCTGCAGGCGGTCGAGGTAGGGCAGGATCTCCTGCTTGCGCGCATGGTCGAGTGCAGCCAGTGGCTCGTCCATCAGCAGCAGTCGCGGATTCACGGCCAGTGCGCGCGCGATGCCCACGCGCTGCCGCTCGCCGCCGGACAGCGCCTGTGGGCGACGTCCCAGCAGTGGTCGTATGCCCAGCAGATCGATCACATGGTCGAGCGGGATGCGTCCTGCATCCGGCGAGCGCTTGATGCCGAACTGCAGATTGCCCAGCACGCTCAGGTGCGGAAACAGGCTAGCTTCCTGAAAAACATAGCCGACCGGCCGCCGGTGTGCAGGCAGCCAGGTATGGGCGTCTTGCCATACCTCGCCATTGACGACCAGATGTCCGCGCGGCCGCTCGAGGCCGGCCAGGCTGCGCAACAGCGTGGTCTTGCCGCAGCCGGATGGGCCGAACAACGCGATCACGCCGCGGTGCGGCAACTGCAGATCGACATCCAGACTGAAGTCCGGCCAGCTCAGTGCAAAGCGTGCATGAATACCGTGGTCGCGCATCTCAAGCCTCCCTGCGCGTCGCCGGGCGCCACAGATGCAGCAGCAACAGCACCACGAACGAGAATGCGACCATGATCGCGGCCAGATGATGGGCTTCGCTGTATTGCATCGCCTCGACGAAGTCATAGATCTGCACCGACGCTACGCGCGTCTGGCCAGCGATATTCCCGCCTATCATCAGCACCACACCGAATTCACCGACCGTATGCGCAAAGCTCATCACGCAGGCCGTCAGGAAGCCGGGCAGTGCCATCGGTACTGCGACCGTGAAAAACGCGTCAAGCGGCGTGGCGCGCAGCGTGGCGGCGACTTCCATCGGCCTCGGTCCGATGGCCTCGAACGCATTCTGCAGCGGCTGCACCATGAAAGGCAGCGAATAAAACACCGACGCGATCACCAGGCCCCAGAAGGTAAACGGCAGATTGCCGAGGCCCAGCGATTGCGTGAGCTTGCCGACGAAGCCATTCGGTCCCATTGCCAGCAGCAGGTAAAAGCCAAGCACGGTCGGCGGCAATACCAGTGGCAAGGCAACGATGGCCGACAGTGGCGCTTTCAGAGGGCTGCGCGTACGTGCCAGCCACCATGCGATCGGCGTGCCGATCAATAGCAGGATGGCCGTGACCACGGCCGACAGTCTCAGCGTCAGCCAGATCGCTTGCAGGGATTCGGTATCGAGCATGATGTCGTTGTTATGGTGGGGCTCAGGGGATTTTGTAGCCGTAGCGGTCGATGATCTTCTTCGCCTTGTCCGACTTCAGGAAAGCCAGCAATGCGATGGCGGCTGCTGAATCCTTGCCGGCATGGAGCAGCACTGCATCCTGCTTCAGCTCTTCATGCATGGGCTCTGGCACGATCCAGCCCGAACCCGATTTCAGCTTGCCGCTTTCCCATACCTGCGACAGCGCGACGAAGCCCAGCTGTGCATTGCCACTGGTGACGAATTGCTGGGTCTGCGCGATGCTCTCGCCCTGCACGACACGCGGCTCGATTGTGGTCAGCACGCCCAGCTTCTGCATGGTCTGCACCGCAGCGCGGCCATAGGGCGCGACCTTGGCATTGGCAATCGCGATGAACTTGAACTTGTCCGTCTTCAGTACGCTGCCACCCTGGTCGACCAGCTTGTCATCCGGCGACCACAGCACGAGGCGACCGATCGCATAGGTAAACTGCTGGCCGGCCACAGCCTTGCCTTCCTTGACCAGTCGGGTCGGCGTTTCATCATCGGCCGAAAGGAAGACCTCGAACGGCGCGCCGTTCGTGATCTGCGCGTAGAACTTGCCGGTGGCGCCCTGAGTGATGGCGAGCTTGTGGCCGGTGTCTTTCTCGAACTCGGTGGCGATATCTTTCATCGCCTGTACGAAGTTGGCTGCGACAGCGACTTTCACTTCGGCTGCGTGCACAGTCAGGGCCGATAGTGAAACGAGTAGCGAAGCGATCAGTATCAGAGGTTTATGCAGTTTCATTGCAGGCTGTCCTTGTCATTGTTTGTTGATCCAAGGGTCAGAACTTGAATTGCGCGCCGACCGAGAATCCGCTCTGGCTGGCTTTGCTTTCCGAGAAACCGGTCGTATTGGTGGTGTCCGGTATCCACTTGTCATAGATCGTGAACGCGCCTGTCGCACCGGCTTCACGCCTGGCCGTCACATAGTCGATGAAGAGGTCCCATTCCTTGTACGGCGAATACATGAGCCCGGTCGCCCACATATTCAGGCTGTTGTTCTTGTTGGTGCTGGTTTGTGCTGTCTTGTCGCTGACCTCGTAATAGCCGACGTTCCAGCTCCACTGAGGATTGAACTGATAGACCGCGCCGGTGAACCAGGTATTCGCATCGACCTTGCCGCCAGTCTTGTCCGTCGCGAACGTGCCGCCCGAAGCCAGCGAAGGATTGCGGGTCTGCACATAGCCACCGTTGATGGTCAGCTGCTCGAACTTGTATTTCGCGCCAAAGAAATCGACCTGGTTGTTTACGCGCGCTTGCGAGTTCGGTGTCGAACTGGTCGCGATCTTGACTTCGGCATGGTTGTAGCCGGCCTCGAAATTGCCGTGCTTGTAGCGGCCGCCGATATGCGAGCTGCCGCCGATTTCGTCATTGCCCGGCACACCGCCAAAGCTGAAGGCGACATCGAGATTGAAGCCATTGAATACCGGTGAGATGTAGCGGAACAATTTGTCCGAGCGATTGACGCCGGACGCGCTGTGGAAGCCGACATAGCGCCCGATGGGCTTGAGGCCACCGAAGTTCCAGTTCTGGCGCGCGTCGAATGCGCTGCTCAAATCATTTTGCAAGGTCGGGCCACGGCCGATGATGGCCGTGCCCCAGGTTTTCGAGATCAGCCGGAAGTTTGCTTCGCGGTCGAGGAGGGCGGCGGTCGTCGCGCCCGAGTTTGCGACACCATAGCCGGCTGCATCGCGACCGACCGCGCCGGTGCGTGCGGAGAAATTCGATTCCAGCGTCACCATCGCGGTCGTGTCCGCATCCAGTTCGCGCGACACTTTCAGGCCAACCCGGTTATTCCCCTTGGGCTGATCGCTCATGCCATTGGCGTCCTGGTTCGCCGATGTCATGTTGCTGGCCTGGTACCAGCCGGCTGATACCTGTCCGTAGATCTGGGTCTTGAACTTGCGTTCGTCTTCGGCACGCTTGTCGAGCTCGCGGTTGGCGCGCCGTATATCTTGCGCCTCGTTGAAGGCGCGGATGTCTTCCATCTCCTGCGCCTTCTTGATCTTGGCGTCGTACTCGGCTTGCGTGATCAGGCCTTTCTCCATCAGCAGTTCGAGCAGTGCCTTCACGTCATCGGCGGCTTTCGCGGGTACGACGTGCAGGCACAGCGCGGTCGCCAGCACGATGGCTATACGGGTGGGTGCGAAGGCGCAGGCGGGAAGGTGGGCGGTCCGGGCGGTCACAATCGATCTCCTTGAATGCCGTTTTCTAAATGTGTCAGGGTATATTTTGAAGGCCGAAAAAATTGCGGCGATGCCGCATCCAAAGGGAATTCAATCAAAATATACCCGTGTATATTCAGAAGCGAAATTTACCCCGCTTTATTTTGCGTGTCAAACCGACTATGATCGCGCCGGAGCACAGAACAGGGCGATGCCATGGGTGACCGCGATTTCGAGCTGCATGCCGAGCTGACCATCCGGGTCGGCGAGGCGACGCTCGCCAATCCCAAGCGTGCCGAGCTGCTGCGGCAGATCGACCAGCTGGGCAACCTGACCCGGGCTGCGAAAATGGCGGGCTACAGCTACAAGGGCGCATGGGATGCGATTGACCAGATGGCGGCGCTGTCCGGCGGCACCCTGATCGAGCGGCATGCGGGCGGCAAGGGCGGCGGCGGCACGACACTGACCGAGCGTGGCCGCCAGCTGCTGCGCAATTTCACGCTGATCCAGGAAGAGCACCAGCGTTTCATCGCGCGCCTGAATACGCTGGCGCAAGGCCTGTCGAATGACTATGCGCTGGCCAACGAGATCGCCATGAAGACCAGTGCGCGCAACCAGTTTGCCGGCATCATCGTATCCATCGTGGCGGGGCCGGTGAATGATGAGCTCGGCATCCTGGTCAATCGCAGCCAGTTGGTGACTGCATCGATCACGCATGGCAGCTGCCGCGAACTGCAGCTCGACATTGGCGCCAAGGTGTTCGCGCTGATCAAGGCATCGTCAGTCAGTATCGCGCTGCCTCCGCTGGTGGCTGCCGTTCATTCCGCAGACGGCACAGCATCGGCGAAGAATGCGTTTGCCGGTATCGCGCAAACGGTGATCAGGGGAGAACGCACGTCGGAGGTGACGGTGCTGCTCGACGGTGGTCTGGCGCTGGTCGGCACGCTGCCGAATGCGAGCATCGATGCGCTGGGTGTGAAGCAGGGTGATGCAGTGGTCGCGGGATTTGATCCGTCCAGCGTCATCATCGGCATCGCGGCCTGAGCCTGTGGCCGGGAAGGCACACGCTCAGGTGCTCAGCTGATCAGGGACGTCCTGCCAGTATCGCCAGCGGCCACGACACGGTACGTGGCTGCGCCGGGTCGCCCCAGCAGCCGAGCAGTATCTGTCCCAATGCGTCGACCGCATCCTTGCCCGTCGCCTCGCGATAGCGCGCCGACGCCGACCACGAACCGAGATAACCGAGCAACTGCGGCAGCGGCCACGATACCTGCATTGCCAGTGACGGCGTATCGATGCGCCTGAACGGGAACGGTAGATCGCGATAGCCCGTCTCCACATGGCGCCGCTCGGGCGGCCAGTACGGCCCGATCACCTGCTGGTAAAAGTGCTGGACCGCGTCATTCACTGCATCGCCATCGACCGCTATCATGCCGTAGCTCCACGCAGCCAGCAGTCCGCCGGGCTTCAGTACGCGCTTCGCCTCGTCATAGAAGCTGTCGTCGGCAAACCAGTGCAAGGCCTGTGCGACGGTGATCAGATCAGCCGATGTATCAGTCAGTCCGCTGGCGCTGGCTGGTGCGACGGTATAGCCAACCCGGGGATGCTGTGTCGCATGGTCGATCTGGCCCGCGCTCGCATCGGTCGCATGCACATGAGTGAAATGCTGCGCCAGTGCGACCGAGGCCTGGCCATTGCCGCAGCCGCAGTCCCACACCAGTGCATGTGCGCTGCATTGACTGGTAAGCCAGTCGAACAACTCAGCAGGGTAGGTCGGACGGAAGTCGGCGTAGCGGCCGGCGACTTTGCCGAAGTGATCGCTGAAGTTCGTCATTGCCCCCAGAGCCTGCTTGATGATGTTGGTTCAGTCGCTCGCTGCAATGACGCGTGCCATCGTTTCAGAACTTGACCAGTACCTTCGCATTCGCGCCGCGCTCGACCTGTTCATGCGCGGCGGCGACCGCTTCCAGCGCATGAATAGCTACAGCGGGGTGACGGAAGCCCGGTCGTGCCAGCGCAGCGGACACACCGGCGAGTACTTCGCGCATCAAGGCGGGTGGCAGCTTGTAGACGATGAAGTAATACAGGCTCACGAAGCCCAGGATCATCGGCCCGAAAGGCATCGCGACTTGCGGGCTGTTTGTTCCGTAGATCACGGCCTTGCCGCCAAAGCGTAGCAAGCTGCCATAGTGCGGCGCATGCGCGGCCGCATCCATGTCGATGATGAAGTCCGCGCCGGCACCGTCGGTCAGTGCCTGCACACGGGCGACCACGTCTTCGGTCTTGTAGTTGATGGTGTCGGTCGCACCGATCTCGCGCGCGAGCTTCGCCTTGTCGTCATTGCTGATGATGGCGATCACGCGCGCGCCGGCCATCGCCGCCAGCTGCGTCACATAGAAGCCGACACTGCCGGCCGCGCCCGGCACCAGCACCGTCTTGCCGAGCAGGCTGCCGCAGCTTTGCACTGCATGCATGGCGGTCATCAGCGGAATGCCGATCGACGCGCCGGTCTCGAAAGACACGTCGTCGGCCAGCGGCACCACCTGCGCGACCGGCAGCGTGACGTACTCCGCACAGCTGCCATACGGCCGTTCCCATTGCGCGTTGTACATCCATACGCGCTGCCCGAGCAGTGCTGCATCGATGCCGTCGCCGAGCTTGTCGACAATGCCGGAACCGTCGCTGTGCGGCGTTACTTCCGGGAAGCCGCCGGTGCGCGCCGCGATGCCCGAGCGCGACTTCACGTCCGACGGATTGACGCCGCTGTATGCGACCTTCACGCGCACTTCGCCCGCGCCCGGCTCGGGCACGGGCTTGTCGACGATGGTCAGGACTTCGGCCGCCGGGCCCTTGCTGGTGTAGACGACTGCGCGCATCAAGTCTTCCTCAGGTTCAGAACAGGCCGACCACTTTGCCGGATTCGTCGATATCGATCTTGACCGCGCTCGGTACCTTGGGCAGGCCCGGCATGGTCATGATGTCGCCGCAGATCATCACGATGAATTGCGCACCTGCCGCAAGGCGAACTTCGCGAATGTTCACGATATGGCCGCTGGGCGCGCCGCGCGATGTCGCATCAGTCGAGAATGACGACTGTGTCTTCGCGACGCAGATCGGGTAGTTGCCGTAGCCAGCGTCCTGCCAGGCTTGCAGTTGCTGCTTGACCTTGGCCGGTGCGCTGATGTCGGCAGCGCCATAGATCTTGGTCGCGACCTTCTTCATCTTGTCCCACAGCGTGTCGCTGTCTTCGTACACATAGGTGGGATGGCTGCCGCCTTCAGCGAGGCGCACGATTTCCTTCGCCAGTGCCTCGGCGCCGGCACCGCCCTTGGCCCAGTGCTCGGCCAACACCACGTTCACGCCCAGTGCCTTCATGCGGTCGGTGACCAGCGCGATCTCGGCATCGGTGTCGGCAGTGAAGCGGTTGATCGACACCACGCAGGGCAGGCCATAGTTCCTGGTCACGTTCTCGACATGCCGCTCGAGGTTGACCAGGCCCTTCTGCAGTGCATCTAGGTCTTCGGTATTGAGCTCTTTCACATCCTTGCCGCCGTGGTACTTCAGCGCGCGGATGGTCGCCACCAGTGCGCAGGCAGCGGGCTTCAGGCCGGCCTTGCGGCACTTGATGTCGATGAATTTCTCGGCGCCGAGGTCGGCACCGAAGCCGGCTTCGGTCACGACGTAGTCGCCGAGCTTCAAGGCACTCTGGGTCGCGATCACCGAGTTACAGCCGTGCGCGATGTTGGCGAACGGGCCGCCGTGCACGAAGGCCGGATTGTTTTCCAGCGTCTGCACCAGGTTGGG
>JACCDX011502109.1_pt1 | contig 13501 bp, 24 predicted proteins | sample 7449681 | NCBI WGS metagenome assembly JACCDX01 (sample SAMN15323450, study PRJNA562643) | freshwater metagenome | isolation source: river surface water | place: USA:Blue River Watershed | collected 2017-08-18
CTACGAGCAATTAGCGCAACAGCAGTTTCACATCATCACGAACCTTCATTTGAAGTTCCGGAAGGTGTGCCTGTTCTTGGCACTAACTGGAAAGCACCGGCTTCTGTTGAAGAAGGTCTTGCTCTTGCTGAAGGTCCGAGCATCAATCACAAGATCCGTGAAGGTCTTGTTTGGAAGTGCAATGAAGACCCGAGCTTCAGCTTCAAGACGATCAGCAATCAGTTCCTGCTTAAGGGTGGGGACTGATGCAAAATGCAGGATTCTTTGGAAAGCTTCTCGCCTCCATATTGCCCTTTGCAAATGAAAAAACAGAGACTGGAGAGCCGGATGTCACTGGCTCTCCTACTACGCAAGATTCAAAGGAAAGTTTCATGTCATCTGGTGTACAAACTGAATTTGTAAGCAAACCCGGAACACACTTTTGTCCCAAATGCGGATGGTGTGATGAAATTGAAGTCACTATGGAAAAAAAGACCTGGATCGACAGTAAGGGCGAAAAAGATACTAGTTATTACTTTATCAAAACTGATAAGAAGCCTGAATGTCCAAAGTGTCTTAAACGCACGTTACTACCTCTTACTACTGGAAATGTAACCATAGCTGTAAAATATCTGTTGCAGTCACTACAATGAACGACATTTTTGGTATAATTGGCATTGGAGGTATAATTGGTGCTGTTTTGGCAATAGCAATACTTGCCATGATATCACATAATGAAAAGAGAGCAATAGAACGGTTTAATGCTGAACTAGAACAATCTCACGAAAATAGAATGAAAAAACTTGACGAGATTTTGCTGTTAATTGATAACATAGACAGCACTATAGATAGAATAGAAACGAAACTGGAAAAATGATTTTAACTAGACTAATAGGTGATAAACACGGATTATGGAATGACTATCAGTTAGTCATACAGGGTGTGGAAAAAAGCATACAACTGGGAGACTTTGGAATAGGGTTTGCCGGAGATTACTGGCATGACCGTGTTAACGACACTATTGGTAATACTGGGCATAGGTTTATACGTGGCAATCATGATGATCCTAAAAAGTGTAAAGAAATGCTTAGTTGGATACCGGATGGCACTATCGAAAATGACGTAATGATGATCGGTGGTGCTTGGAGTATTGATGCTGACTATAGAAGCCCGGGTATCGACTGGTGGCGTGACGAGGAGCTCAGCGAGAGCGAGCTAGCAGCCTTGCACGACGTATATACAACTGTACGTCCGCGAGTAATGATCACGCACGACTGCCCTACTCTAACGGCCTACTATATGTTTATTCGTGCAGGCTTGCGTACCTACGGTGGCAGGACTTTGACACTTACTAGGACTGGTGAAGCATTCCAGAAAATGTTTGAAGCGCATCAGCCGGAATACTGGTATTTTGGACACTGGCACCATACTAAACGTATGCAGATAGATAAAACAGTTTTCCAATGTTTAGGTGAACTTGACTACATGGATGTGGAGTTATAAAATGGCAAAAAGAAGAATAATCATACGCGAAATGGATATGGATAAACTTCCCAAGAGTTTTATCCAAAGTTACGAGCGTGTGAGTTTTACTCCGCTTACTAGAGAGTACTTTGAAAGACGTAGCACCTATTTTGCCCTAAAAGGCAAACAGTATCTTGCAGATCAATATGCTCATTATGAGTATCCTGCAAACATGCTGGGCAGGTTGACAAATTTTAAATTGCATAATAGACAGTATCCAGCGTGGTTAGTAAAATACAACGAGGCTGGTGAAATGGTTATACGTGCAGGAATTCGTCAACCGGAATCTCGTATGGGATTCATAACTTGTGTGGAAAAATCTAATGGGAATTGATGTACATGTTTACACCGTTTATGGTGTAAAAGTGGAATGGAATGATAATTTTGTGGACGACTATGACGACGTTTATGATCGCTGTCCACTTAACATCATAATGGATGGCATGGGTGCCAAATATCTGGTGTTTGGAAAAAATCTGTTTAGCAGTCCTAATTTCCGTTGGGATGATGGCGGTGGTGATGTCTTTACTGAAATCACAGTAGATCAGCTGTCAGATTTTGAAGCTGAATACCGAGCGGAATTTGCCAAATGGTTCCCGCAATATACTGATCTGATCAGTGAACCTTTCAAGATCATCTCATTTACTCACTATAGCTAAGAGGAACAAATGTTTAAATTTATCAAAGAAGCAGTGGACGCAGTTCGCAAAGGCAACGAATATCGTCGTAAAACCTATGGCGAACCTGAATCTTTTTCTGAATCCTTTCAGAAAGCACAGGCATACCGTAAATGGTACAATGAAAACCTGCGCCCAAAAACTCGTTCCTTCTATTTGAACAACCAGGATTGCTGGGAAATTGAAAGTGAAAAACTTCAATACCAGTATTGGGATTGCTGGACCGGCGGACGATTCGCTAGAGAAGAAAACCCCTACATCGACAAAAAGTACTATGAGAAAAATCATCGTAAGCATCCCAACTTGACTAATACTAAGTATGAAGAATTTATCAAGCATGTTCGTATGGGTCAGATACTTAGGTCTAATCCAGTCACTGGATATTGGGAACCCTGTCGAGAAGATATGGACCACTGAATGAAGTTCACCACTACAGAAAACACACAGTATAGAGCAGGCATTGGAAAAATTCCAAAAGCCTGGATAGAATACAGTGATGTTGAAACTCATGAAGCGGCTATAGAAAAATATTTCTATGATCGTATCAAAGCCTGGGATTGGGATTGTGCTTTTGATGAAACCCACGACTTTGTTTTTGAAGATGGCAAAGCATTCAGACTTGAATACAGTGGCTGGTCCGAATGGTATCACGAAAATGAAGATGAAAACGGTCTAAAAGATGAGTGGTACATTGAGGAAATCTCTATCGATGACGCAAACGTTCCAGAGAAAAAGATTGGTCGAGACTGGTTGTAATTTATTGATAGTGAAAAAACACTAGACATCCTTTTACTAGGGTGTTAACTAAGTTTAACGCATATAGGGGAAAACATGCAACCTAGACTTTACATCATCATGCGTCGTGACCTGTGGGATATGAATCCCGGCAAAGGCATGGCACAAGCTGCTCATGCCCAGGCTGACTTTGACGCATATACTGAAAACAACTACAATAACGAAGATTTTCGTTCAGCACACATTGCTTGGTGTGAAGACAGAAACTTTGGTACTACTCTGGTTCTTCATGCAACTATTGATCGTATGCATGAAATCCGCACTACAATTCGTCATTCTGATATGACTATCGATCCCACCTATCCCTATCGTAACTACTATGGTGAAATCTTTACCAGAGAAGAAGTTACTTGCATGTGGGCGTTTGTCTACAATGATGAAGAAATTGACTTTATGCGTCAATTTGAACTGCACAAATGATAAAAATGAACCTTACAAAAGCAGATTTGAAAACTATCGGAACCATTAGCAGAAAAATGAGTGATCTTGCACGGCGCTGGCCCAACGATGCTGAAAGCAATCGTTTGGCTGCTCTGTCTGAAAAGATTCTGCTAGTCCCCAAAGTAAAACTTGACAAGCTAGACATAGATACGCTACAACTGTATCTACAGCACATGGAGAAAAGTAAGCAAAATGCTGGTAGTATTTGACATTGACGGAACACTAGCCAATATCGAACATCGTATTGGGTTTGTTCGCACAAAGCCTAAAAACTGGGCTGCGTTTGACGCCGGCATCCCTAATGACAAAGTAAATCCGTATGTTGCAGAAGTTTTCCATAGTCTGCGTGATGCCGGTCACGATATTGTATTTGCAACTGGTCGTAGTGAGCAAAATCGAGACGCTACTGTAGCGTGGCTCAAAAAAAACGGTTTCTGGCTGATTAGTTCTCATCTCTACATGCGTAAAGATGGCGACTTCCGTGGGGATGATATCGTTAAGCAGGAAATCCTTGACCAAATGACTCGTGCTTGGGGTCGTAAGCCTGATATGGTATTCGACGATCGTCCACGTGTAGTTAAGATGTGGCGTGATAACGGTATCTTTGTGTTCAACGTCTATCAAGGCGAGGAAGACTTTTAATGTCACACACACTCACCATTGCTGATCTTAGTGAATTTGAAGCAGATCACATCAGTGAAATCCTGTCTGAATATAAACGCAAGATGCTATCAAAAAAGCTTGAAGCAATGGTGGAAGACTATCGAGACGGTGGCAGTCGTGTAGAGTGGTATGATAGTCATATCGCATGGCATGATTCTATCATGGCCAAAGCTAAGTGGACAAAACAATGATATGGAAGACAAAACAGGGTCCCAAGTCGGGAGACAAACGTGTAGAAGAATACTACGCATTTCTTCCTACTGAACTAGACGATGGATATACGGTTTGGTTTGAAACCTATTATGTACTTGAATCCTACGACGACGGCACTACAAGTACAGGTGTTCCGTACTGGAAGCCCTTGCGGAAAACACTAAAGAATCCGTTAAAACCCGACACGGGTGGAAACAACATCAAACTCTAAAATGAAAGAGGACACACAATGAAGAAACTACTGCTCGGTGTAGCACTTGCAACAATCGCGTCAATCGCCAATGCTGAAGTGATTGGTAGTGTCGATACCACGTTCCGACTGCTAGGTTCAAACGACCGCGTAAGTGTTGAACGGTTTGACGATCCCAAAGTCGAAAATGCTAGCTGCTATGTGAGCTATGCTGAAACTGGTGGTGTTAGTGGCTGGGCCGGTCTTGCAGAAGACCCTAGCCGTTTCAGCATTGCTTGTCGTGCAACTGGCCCTATTCGTCTGCTTGATGACGTGGGCGCAGAGTTTGAAGAAGTGTTCAGCCGCGATACCAGCATCCTGTTCAAGGAAATGCGTGTGAGCCGCATGTTGGATCAAGAGAAAAACGTTTTGATCTATCTGGTGTGGTCTACTAAACTGATTGACGGTTCGCCCTTCAACAGTGTTACAGCTATTCCAATTCAGTGAGGTTACGATGATTGGGTTCAGTGCTATATTTGGTGTAATTTACCTTATTGGTTTGATTATCTCTTTCTTTAAAGTAAACCGTTGGCTTAACATCAGAACTGCTGACAGCGACCCTGAAGGATTAGATGCCCTCACTGCACTTGGCGCGGCAGTATTTTGGCCAGTATGGATACTTCCCTACAGCATGTACCGTTTGATTAAACTATAAGGAATAAGTCATGACCAAAATCTACATTGCATTCTACGACACAGACTACGGTAGTCGAGAAGAATGGAATACTTTCTATACGCCCTGGGTTGCTGCAACCACACGCGAAGGTGCTAACAAGCTAGCTAAAGAGCGCATCGAAGCTGCGGTTAAGGAAAATATACTCGATGATTACGACGTTGACCTTAACACAGTTGACATTGATAGCATTGAAGATGCAGAACTTCGCGATGAAGTTCGAGCAGAATACGCTAACTGGATCGGCAGTTACAATATCCATATCCAAGAAGGCCAATTAGATGCTTGAGTTTATCTTTCGCATCAATCATCCTCGTCCTAACGATCGCACAAAACAGAAAGATTATGTTGTGTGGGACAAGCGTCTCAGCAAAAACTGGGCCGCTGAACTACAGATTTCTCGTATGCCTTTGCGTAACATTTTTGAACTGTATATTGACACTAGTTGGACTGGTAAAGATCATGCTGGACCGAAACTAGAATTCAGCATTTTCAATTTTTTCTTCAACTTCCAAATCTATAATGTAAATCACTGGAATTGGGACGCTGGCCGCTTCTATACCGAAGCTGAAGCACGAGCTGAATACGAAGAAGATCAGCAATGGCGTAAAGAAAATGGTATTGATCAAGATCCTGACGACAAGTATGCAAAGTGGGTAGAGAAATGACTTTTAAAGAATGGAAAGAAACAGACGAATATCGGCAACTGTGCGAAACGTTTGGATACTTCGGGTATGTCGAAGCAATTGCCGAAACTGCATATCTTGCAGCACAAAAGTCTAGAGAAACACCTATTGTCGCTGCCAACGTTCCAAAACAACAACCCTTGACTCGTTATTGAGAGGCATCATGGTATCCTATAAAAACATGCAACGTGCTTCGATAGCATTGAATTCTTTTGCAGTATGCACAAGCATCATTGCAGCCATACTAAACATTTATACTGGAAACCTGTTTATGGCAGTAGCTATGATCATACTCATGGCCCTTAATGCATATTTTGCATACACTGGTTATCTTCGCTACCTAAAAGAACTTCAGTATGAAGAAGAAATGCGACTGCAAATGGAAAGATCATGGTCGAAGTAATCACTGTTGAAAAGTATAAAAGCCTCAATGGCTATACTTATGAAAAACTAGCTGATGCAGAACGTGCAGACGCTGAATGGCGAGAGGAAAACGAATACAATCTCGAAAAAGACATCGAGCGTCTAACTAAACTCGGTGAACGTGACATGCGTTACCTGCGTCATACCGAAGGTCAGCGCAGACATAGTCAGTATCCCATGTTGTATGTGTTAGAAAGTAAACATTCGAATGAATACTACATTGCCAAAACTGTAGAAGCCGTTCCTAAAATTTACTTTGAAATACTCAAATACAACAAAGAGTACGGATTCTACTGGTCACCCGCCCCAAAAGCAATCACAGACGAAATTGTCCGTACTGAAAACTACATGGCTGCGATGTCTTTTATCAAACAACGTGTTGACTATCAGTACGAGAACGTGCATACTGAGTCAGTAACAATATACGAGGCATAAAATGAGTGTTGTAGAAAAACTAAAAGCTGAATCTCTTGCTCTTCGCAAGACGCGAAACCCTGTTGCGCCAGCTATTCTATTCGCCCTAAGCGAGATCGAGAAAGTCGGTAAGAACGCTGGTAACCGTGCTACTACTGAAGATGAAGCAATCAAGGTGATTCAGAAGCTAATCATCACGATCGACGAGAACCTGAAGTTGACGACTGATGATGGCCGCAAGATTGCCCTCAACTTCGAGAAGCAGATCCTGTCAGGTGTTCTACCGCAAATGGCGTCTGACGATGAAGTTCGTCAACTGCTGAAAGATGTCATCGGCGATGAAACTCCCAAGAACAAGGGTGTTGCCATGAAAGTTATTCGTGACGAATATGGTGCAAAAGTTGACATGAAACGTGCTGGCGAGATCGTAACTGAACTCTACGGTATCTGATAATAAAGCCCGGTTAAGTCCGGGCTTTTTGTTGATCTGCTGGTTGCTGTTCAGGAGGAGTGTTTGCTGGTCTAGCTGGTGTCTGCCCTCTTGGCTGAACTCTTGATCTAACAGCACTCTTCTGATTTTCGATCCAGTTTCTTGCAATTTCATTACGTACAGGTGTATTCAACCATCTACGTATTTTTCTTTCAACATTGGCTGTATCAGGTGCATCAGCTTCATTGTTTATTGTAAAGAAGTTTTGACCAAATAAACTACGTAACTGATCAGCGCCATCCTGGATACGTTTATAGGTAGTTTTGATAAAATCAGTATCTATAGTTCTACCAAAATCTGGACTGGTTTGATCCGCAGCTCTGGACTCTGCACGTTTTAGACTAGTTTCTAATGAAACATCAACAAACACCATTATAGTTTCATAACCATGTGCTTCTAGTCTTGTTTTTATTTCTTCAATTACTTTCGGATTTTTTGCTGTACCGTCAATAATGAGACCTATTCTTCCAGAAACCAGTGACTTTTCCTGACTCTGATAGTGTTTCCAAAACTTATCGTAATCACCAGTTCTACCAGTTTTGTTGTATAGTATCCAGAAGTTATCAACATTAAGTGGTTTTAGTCCACTACTACCAAAAAGCATTTTACTTATAGTGCTTTTTCCAGCACCAGGCGCACCAGCCATAAACACTGCTTTGAAAATATGGGGATCGTTTATCCCCTCTTGGACGGGTTGTGTAACTTCGCTAATCTTCATACTATATTTATTTTTTTATAAATAATTACATGAGATTAAGAAATTTATACGAAGTTCAAATTAAGCCGGGCGAGCGTAGAGGTTTTTCACTACGACTAAAGAAACTTGAAGATTTGCAGTTAAAGGTTGCAGAGATGCAAAACACTATTGCAAATCTCAAAAGCACCAGTGTGCCTGATGTGTTGAAAAAGCAAATGCAGGATCTAATAGATACTGCAAATATGGAAAAGGAAAAACTCTATTCCAGTTTTGATACAGTAACCAGTACTCCATCTGTAGAGGGTATACCAGGTAACGTACTGAAACTTTTTCAGGGTATTGAAAAGAATTCCACTAGAATAATTGATGCGTATAGAAAAACTGGAAAATTTCTTTATCGCGGTATAAAATCAGATGAAGATGCACTGTATGGTAAACCATTTGACGAACGCCGTGCAAAAGACAGTAATAGAAAACTGAGCGATATTTTAAACAACGCACTGGCTGCCCAGGGCTTTGACGCCAGACGTGACAATACAAGTTTTACATCAGGCACCAAGAGTCAAGCCAGTAACTATGGAACAGTATACGTTATAATACCCAGAGACGGATTCACATTCCATTATAGTAAAAATACTAAAGACCTAGTACTTGATGCCAGTAAACTAAATATGCTAGTGGACAACGATCTAGCAAAGCAGTTGACTGATCTTATACATTCCAAATGGGCAGAAGTTAAGCAATATTTCCCACATAGATATGAGGGAGATAGAATGTTCCTTGACTACGATTACGAGCGTGATATTCGTGGATTACAGGAAGCAGTTGCCGCAGGCTTGCTACCAAATGAGTTGTCAAAATACAATTCAATTGAAGATTTTATAGACAACGCAAAAGTAATACAATACTTTCAATATGATAAAGATGATATAGTGGGTGCTATAGAGTCTGGACATGAAGTAATGGTACGCGGCCCATACTATGCAATACGTGCCGACAAGTTTGAAAATTATTTTAAAAAATACATAGAGCTTACAGCAAGTGGTCCAGTAAAGACTCCGCCAAGGGTGGCAAAGAGCAAGGACAACGCTGTTACAAATGCGCTAGGAGCGCAGTCTGACGGGCTAGAAACAGGGGTTGTTGTAAAACACAAGTACGAGCCAGTGTATGGCGAGATAGTAAATGCCTTCTATACTAATGACTTTGTACAGGTTAAGAATTTTGATGGAAACTTGATTCTTGTAAAGAAGTCAAATATAGAAAAAATAGACATGGACAAGGTAGAAAAATACGAACCAGGTGACAGGGTCGTACTTAATACTGAAGGCACTATATTTGATTACCTAAATAAGAAGAGAGCCAAGGTTGAAAAAGTCAATGGTATTACATTAACGGTATCATATGGAACCTACGGTGACACTGTTGATGTGCCGATTTTCTTTGTTAATCCTAGTCCAAAATTCAGTACTGACGATCCACAAGTTGGTGATTCGGTTAAAATTACAAAAGGTGAATTTACTGGTGAATATGGAATCATAACCTACGTAAGTAGTTACAGTAAGGACATTGATGTTAATTTTGGCGACGGGGCCAGTGAGTCAGTTACAAACGGACAATACGAAGTAGTAGATCCTAAATCAGTTCCAAAAGACAAAACTGCTGTACCATTCCAGGAAGGCGAATACGTTGAGATCGCACACGACGGTGAAAAAATGTCTGGACTTGTTGGAACTATAAAAACATCAGGGTCTGTAAAAAGCACGGTTCGTATTTTTGGCGGAACTGGTGTTCATCCTACTCAGAGTATTACCAATAAAAGAATTAAGAAAATTTCTCAGGAAGAATTTGAAAAACGCAAACTGGAATACGAAGCTGAAGTGGTTGTTGTAAAAGGTAGTCACAGAGGAAAAACTGGTAAAATTACTTACTTCTATAGTGACGGTAAAGTTGAAATATCTACAGGGTCTGGATTCTTTGAAGTTGACGGTGTCAACGTGGTTCTCAAAGACAAATATACAGGCAAACTAGACTTAACCAAACAACCAGAGAAAAAACAAGAAGAAGTAAAATTGAAGTCTGGTGATAGTGTTTACATACATTCCGGAACTCATGCTGGCACCATTGCAAAAGTTGAATATGTATATTCAAATGGTCAAACTATAGAAGTAAAATTACCAGATGGTAAATTTGTAGATGTGGCGACAACCAAACTGGAAAAATCCGGCGCTGAATTTAAAGATAACGAGCAAGACGACCTAATTGACTTGACTGATTTGGAATTCGAACCACTGGACGAACCTACCCCACCAAAGACTAGCAATGAGGGCAAGCCAAAAGTTGGCGACACCGTAAAAATCATAAAAGGTAAAGACGTTGGGAATATGGGTAAAATAGGATACATATATTCCAGTGGGGAGTCAGTGGAAATTGAATTCGCAGATGGAAGTTCTGATGTATACAATATATCCAATATTGAAGTAGTTAACAAATCCAGCACTGAAAAGTCTTTTGATCCAGATGCATTACCGTTTATGGTGGGTGATGATGCAAATGCAACCAATCCTAATGTAGTAAACAAAAAATGGGAAATAGCTGAAATACATCCAGATCATGTTATACTAAAGAATAAAACTTCACAGGGTACACTAAAACTGCCTATGGATAAGTTTTACAAAGCAAATCCCGAGTATGACACTAAGAGTTTTAAACCCGGTGACAAAGTTTTATTTACTAGTGGAAACTTCAAAGACTTCGAAGGTGTTGTTGTAAGCAATGATACACCCACACAGTATGATAATAACACGAACTCTGGAGATATCAAAGTTAAAATAAAAATGTATGGTAAAGACCATGTTATACCAACGTCAATTTCAAATGTTAAGAAAACCGGTGTATCAGACGATATAGTTTTCCCAAGCAGTGTAAAGACTTCTGCGGAAGCAGAATCTATTGTAAAGAAGGCCAAGGAATCTGGAACTATCACTTATAGTCAAGTAGACAAGATTTTTGATGGTAGTGCTGACAGTCAGGGTGCCGAAGATATATTCAAAATGTTTGATAACATGGGTATTAATGTCATACCTGATCCAGACTTAGTTAATCCAGATGAAACTCCTGAAGAAAAGAAACAGCGAATTGTTGAACCAAAGAACAAAGCTGAACTACTAGAGTTACTAAAAGATAAAGAAGTAAAACCAATCATGAGAAAAGCAATAAATGACAAGATTCTGTCATATTTAGATCAATTGAATCTCGTAATGGCTGCTGATGAAAAGTACTACACGCTGTTATTGCCATACCTTGAACTAAAAGGTGTAAAAACTCAGTCTTATGAAGACGCAGCGAAATAACTTCTTGACAATGCTCGCCCTTTGCATATAATAGTGCAAAGGGCATAATTATGAGCAATATACAAGACAGGTTAATTGGAAGTTTTGTTGGATTGGCTGTGGGTGACGCAGTTGGTGCATCAGTAGAGTTTAAACCACGTGGTACATTTCCACTGGTAACTGACATGAATGGCGGTGGTCCGTTTAAACTACCAGTTGGTTATTGGACTGATGACACAAGTATGGCTGTTTGTTTGGCGGAAAGCCTTTTGGAACACCCCAGTCTTGACAAGGCTGATCTACTAGACAGATTCTGTAACTGGTACTTGCACGGAAAAAACAGTCCAACTGGCGTATGTTTTGATATCGGTGCTACTACTGTTAGAGCACTTGAAAACTATATAAACACTGGGTCAATAACCAATAATAGTGAAAGCTATCTTGCTGGTAATGGCTCAATTATGCGTTTAGCACCGGTTGCTGTTGCATATCATACTGATCCAGAAGTTGCTGCTGCCCTTGCCGCAGTGCAAAGTGAAACTACTCACGCTTCACCACTGGCAACTGGATGCAGCGAATTACTAAGTGATATCCTCACAACGTTGTATAAATCCAACGATAAGATGGATATCTATAATATAAAAGTTCAAGAATACTGGCCAGTTGAAGTGGCAAAGATCCTGGACAAAAACTTAAAAAACAAAGAAGAAAAGGAAATACGATCCACTGGTTATACCGTTCATACTCTTGAAGCAGCAGTTTGGTGTTTCTTAAACACAGACAACTTTGAACAAGCAGTATTGAAGGCAACCAATCTTGGTGATGATACTGATACTGTTGCAGCGGTTACTGGACAAATAGCTGGCGCATTTTATGGTGAAACTGGCATTCCAGAACACTGGATCAAAAAACTATACGACTATGAAAGAATTAAACAACTCGCGATTGACCTCGCAAAAGTCGGCAGTACTATTCCTGGACATTGATGGTCCAGTAATAGATCTGCAAATGTATCGAACCAAACCCTACGTATCCTATCTTAGAACGGCTTGTAACACTGACGCTATCAAAAACATTGTAGAACTTTGTTACAAATATGATCTAAAAATAGTAACAAATTCCATGCATAATTATTATGACGTGGGAAATACAACTCTGAAAGAAGATCTTATCAGGTGGGGCATACCTATATCCATGTTCCACAAAAACTGGAGGACAATTTTTCCAGAAGTTGACTATCGTAAGATCAACAGTCCAATTCGTGGTGTAGGTAGACTGTTTGCAATTGAACAATGGCTTAAAGAAAATCCTGGCTATGAATGGATTTGCTTTGATGACAGAAAGTTTACAGATGACCAGCGTCTGATTCACATTCAGAGAAATCAGGGTGTTGACGCTGGCTACGCTAAACAAGCAGCCAGTGTACTAAATGAAATATTAAGGTGATACATGACCAAAAAATATGTTGTAGTAGACACAATTTCGCAGTATAGACTAAGATACGTAATAAGTTTAGACGAACTGCAAAAGTTTAACCCAGATCATCCAGTTGAACCAGAATGGGCACTGGATAGTGTAACTTGCGAAGAACTGGAAGAATTCAGTCAGCGTTGGTTGGGTGAGACTATAGTGGATCATAGAGTTGTATCGGAAGATGCAGTAGTAGAATTAGTAAACACTGATTTGCCAGAATCAAGTCATTTATCCGACCAGGAAAAAATCGATCTGATAAATAGTTTAGGCAAAAGAAATAAATAATAGAATAAAACCAAAAAAGATAAATAAATAGTATTGACAGATAAATAAACGTGTAGTAAGTTAATACTATAGTTAAACAGAAACAAGAGATAGAAACAAATGACCAGAGCAATTAAACATATTTTTAAAGTCGAGCGCATTGAGATGCGCCGCGAGTATTGCTTTGGCATCTCGGAGGGTAATGGACTCATTTAACATAAGTTAAAATAAGAGTTTGTGCAACCCTCCAGTAGAAATACTCGGAGGGTTTTTTAATCAGTGCTGTTTGGAAACGAGGTCCACCTAAAGCACTATAAAAAATAAGGAAACGGGCGGGCTAGTGGATGAAACGTGTGGCGATAACACCGGAGTAAAATGCTAGCAGGTAATTGTAAAGCACACTCATTCCCGCCAGACTTCGAATCTGGAACTGGGCGGCATAGCGGTATAGCAGTGTGCTTCACAATTACTAAATTGGTCGGTGGCCCGGATGGTAAGGGGATGGACTGCAACTCCATAGCACTGCACGAC
>JACCDX010546095.1_pt1 | contig 13500 bp, 7 predicted proteins | sample 7449681 | NCBI WGS metagenome assembly JACCDX01 (sample SAMN15323450, study PRJNA562643) | freshwater metagenome | isolation source: river surface water | place: USA:Blue River Watershed | collected 2017-08-18
GGCGTAACACATGATGGTATACTTGGATATGTAACACCGCCGCAACAAGATGAATAGTTACCAACTATCCTCATACGGTGTGTACCTGGAGTAGCACCCGCCGGAATCGTCAATGTCATAGTATTACCTCCTGACGTCGCCGTGGTGCTTGTAAGTCCACCACCGATCGTTTCACCGGGAGAAGTAAACACGCCATCATCGTTAAAGTCGATCCAGATCTGAACTGAATAGTTACCTGCGTACGAGTTACCACCTATTGAGGCTGAGTAAGTCGAACCCGGAGCCAACGTAACTGACATCGTGCTGTACCTGTCGGTATAGTTCGAACCGGTAAGACCACACGAAGACGAAGGATCAGAGATTGACGTACTCAAAATGCCTGCAAGCGACGCGATACTTGTTGGCATTGCTAAACCTCCGCAAGATGTACCATAACTAGGAGTACAATATGTAGGAGGAACGAATGTAACCATTGTATTAGTTGATGTAACTGTTCCGAAAGACGGACAAGTAACATTGCACTGGAAGTAGGTGTTACCACTTAAACCGGAAAATGAATAGGTTGAATTGGTTGCGCCTGTGATATTCGTAAATGAACCGGCAATACCGGTTGGCGATGAACGCCACTGATACGTAAGACCACCTGCTAATGAAGTACCCGAAAGACTTAGCGTGAAAGAAGTTGAAGGACCGCCACTTGTTGGCACCGACGCCGACGTGCCCGCGGTAGGGGTAGCAGAGCAGACGTTTACCCCTGTTGCACTAACCGCAACTGAAGCAGTAGAAGCACCACCTCCTGATATTGTGATGTTACCTGACAGCGAACCTGAAGCTGTCGGACAAGCTCGAACAAAAATAGTCTGCGCAGCAAGAGCAGATGAGGTGTAGGCAAGCGTTAATGAAGAGAACCAAAGAGACCCGTCTATTGAAACCTGAAAATTAGAAGGCGCGGTCATCGTCAGTGTGCCGGGGGCTCCTGTAAGGTTTGCTCCGGAAACAGTAAATGACATGTCACCACCACATGTACCTGTGGTAACTCCACCTAATGAAAGTGTACTGCTGGATGTGAAGATAGATGGAGTGAGGTTTGTGATCACTACATAGCCATTACCTGTGCGGAAACCGGCAGACATAGAAGCTCCGGTAACACCAGATCCACCTATATATGAGGATCCACCGCAGCCACTGCCCGCATAAGCACCACCGGCACCATACCAGCCGCCGCCGCCGCCGCCGCCATAGTAACTGGGATAAGCGTTGCCGCCTGCACCAAAAGTACCTGCACTTGACAAGCTTCCGGCGGCACCGCCGGCTGTCTGTGTACCAGGACCACCACAGTTAGATGCGTTATAGCTGCCGCAACTATTACCGTTTGCACCGGTCAGACCACCGCCATCACCGCCATTCTCACCGCAGTTGTAGCCTGAACCACCACCACCGGCGCCAACCAGCAAACGGCTGGCAAGCGCAGCAGTTGTCGTGCCCGAAATGGTACGGATATCTGAAGAACCGCCACCACCGGCACCACCGCAGCCACCCGCTACTGAACCAGCGCCACCCTGAGCACCACCACCGCTATTGGACCCGCCAACTACCGCAGTAGAGCCGCAAGAACCTGAGGGCGGCTGCTGACCTACATAAACATAGATCACCTGACCAGGCGTCACCGCAACAGTACCTTGCGCGCGACCACCCTTACCGCCGGTCTGCACCGGACTGGTGTAGTTTCCGCCCTGGGCACCGGCTACATCGACAAGGATCGACGTACACCCGGTGGGCACAGTGTACGTTTGCATACTTCCGGTATAATTGAAGGTGGTCGACTGCGCAACCACTTTTCCGTCCGTCAGGAAGCCGACAAAGGCAACCAGATAGAAGAATAGGTTTTTGTTCATAAGCTCAATATTTGTATTTCCGTGTTAAATTGTTTCGCTGAAAGTCTCTCTGCGTCTGCTTTTCGGCGATCGATGGATTTTCTCACCCGCCCTCACGCACAACAAAAACAGACCGACCTACATAACGGTCGGATAACAGAGAAAGTAAACTTAACGTTTTCTTTTGAATTACCAAATTATTTCAGCTATTTTCCCTTGAACATTTTTAATTTATGGTACATCTCGTTGATTTACAGCAATTCTGACACAACCTGTCCGAAAAATACTATATTACCCCCTCTGATTAACGAACAGCAATTTTATTACCGAGAATTAGCCGTTATACAGCTAATCCAATGAAATAGGCTGGCAGCAAGCGGTAACACTCAGGCATATATACAAATACACAATGCATGAAAGTCCTTCCTCGATCGTCAGGTCGCTTACCCGTGCATTTCGCGCAGAAATGGTCTTCTCAATCGTCCCGTTTTCAAACACTTTTTATGCTTTCCTCCAGTCTTTCCGCCCCTTACTCCACCTATGAAAGACATTTGTTACATTTACACCACACTACTGGACGTGATTTTTGAGTTTGCTACTCACATTTCCACGGGCGATGTCGTCTTTTCCTGTAGAATGAACCTTTAAAAAGCACATTTATGAGAAAACTTCTTCCCTTCGTCTTACTGATACTGATATTCAGAACAACAGCATCTGCACAGTCAGTTACAGTAAGTGTCCCTGTCACACCATGCAACAACGATGGTGTTATTACTGCAAATGTTACCGGCCTTACACCACCACTCACGGTTTCGTGGACAACTACCGGCACATTGGGAACAACCGTCACGCACACTGTTACAGGCACTTCCGACGCGCTAACATCTTATAGCGGCGGGCCGGTATATGTTTCTGTAACAGACGGAGCAGGTTCGGCGTACACTTCATTTGCCGGCATGCCGCCTATGAACTACACGCTCGCTACAACTCCTGCCAATTGTCCTGCGTTAGGCACAATAACTGCGAGTGTCACAGGAGGCACAGCGCCATACACATACCAATGGTTCAACCGATCTACTGGATCCATAATTGCATCAGGCAATCCGGCATCATTACCTGCCGCCAGTTATGGTGTTGTGATCACCGATGCCGCCGGTTGTGTCTTCGGATCACGTGTCTCAAACGACGGCGGAGGAGCCATCGACTACGTATCCTTCACGGCGACACTTACAGCTACACCCGCAAACTGCCTGAACGGAACAGCCACTGTTTCCGCGATAGGTACAGGCGCTGTAGCTCCTATCAGCTATCTGTGGTCAACAGGCGCTACAACAGCAGGTATATCAGGTCTTGCAAAAGGCACATACAACGTAATCATTACTGATGCACTTGGATGTGTTGCACAAGCCGATAGCGCGTTTGCACCGGGCGGACCAACGAGCATCAATGTGCCGCAGGCCATCACATTTTCCTTACCCGCTACTACTACGCCCGCAACATGTGTTGCTTCAGACGGAGCGATCAGCGTATTCCCTGCAGGCGGCACTGCGCCTTACTCTTACTCGTGGAGCACAGGTGCAAGCACTGCAGCAATTTCCGCACTCAGTGCTGGCATGTACAACGTAACTGTAACCGATGTTAACGGTTGCACTGGTACAGGTTCTTATTATGTAAGCGCATCTACACCCATCACGCTCACGTATACAAGCTCACCAAGTCTCTGCACAAGCCCATCAGGCAACGCGTCTGTAATAGCGGCAGGTGGAACTCCACCATATAGCTATCTGTGGTATACCACTCCTGTCCACACAACTGCAACAATTACAGGAATGAACGCCGGCACATACAACGTAAAAGTAACCGACGCAGCCGGCTGCATCAGAACAGGTTCCGTAGTAATAAACCCGATCAATATCATATCGGGTTCGTTCACATCAACCAGTCCGTTGTGTGCACTATCAAACGGCAGCGTCAGCGTTACTCCTACCGGCGGTGCAACACCTTATAGTTACCTTTGGAATACCGGTGCAACGGCCAGTTCTATCTCAAGTGTTCCTAAGGGATTCTATTCAGTCCGCATCACCGATGCGATGGGTTGCCAGGTCAACAAATCATTCTCATTGAATTCGTTTTCTCCGGTTTGTATCGGGGTTTCATCAGCAGATGCTTCTTGTGTCTTCGCCAACGACGGAACTCTTACTGCTACTGCATTTGGCGGCACTGCGCCCTACAGCTACGGCTGGAATACAGGAGGCACTACACCAACTATCAGCGGGCTTGGGTATGGCCACTACTGGGTCACCGCTACTGACGCGTCCGGATGTGTCGCAAACAAGCACGCCTACCTTGGGTACGATACTGCCGGCACAAGCTGCTTCTGCTCCATACAAGGCACTATATACGCTGATGCTAACGGCAACTGCTCGCAGGAAGTGGGCGAAGCCGGCATTCCGCATACACAGGTTTATTGCTCGGGGATAGGCTACACTTATACCGACGCTTCAGGACATTACTCTTTCAAAGTTCCTTCAGGCACATACACCGTTACGGAAACCGTTCGTGCCGGCTATCCACTTTCTCCATGCCAGCTGAACGGCATCACAGTATCAGTTACAGCAGCTACAGGTTGCATTAACACGATCAATTTTGCCAATGCAGTTGTGCCTATCCACGATATGCGTATCAGCGTTTCCAGCCCTGTTCCTCCGGTACCCGGAAACACTTACTGGCAGCAGATCGTAATAGTGAACGAAGGAACTATAACTGAAGACTCAACTTACGGATCTGTGAAGACCGACGGTCAACTGCTGACTCCTTCTTTCGTGCCATCAGGACTGTTTACAGGAGGTTCAAATTTCTACAACGCGCAGATTCCGGATGTGCTTGCTCCGGGACAATCAAAAACTATTGTCAGCACCTACAGCGTGCCAACGAATATTCCTATCGGAACCAGCGTTGTTTGGCGCGACACTACTGCTCATGACACCGTTACCGGCACTTGGCTTACAGACAATACACCTGCCAACAATGTGTGCGAACACTACAACACTGTGGTTGCTTCTTACGATCCAAACTTTAAGGAAGTAACTCCTAGAGGCACAGGTGCAAATGGCATCATTACAGTGAATGACACTGTACTTGAATACACAATACACTTCCAGAATACAGGTAGCTGGTACGCACAGAACATTGTTGTAATCGACACACTTGATAACGACCTTGAATGGACCTCTCTGCACCCGATATACGAATCGGCACCTTGCAGGGTTTCATTATCTCAAAGCGGCGCTGTAAAGGTTGCTAAGTTCAGCTTCGACAACATCAACCTGCCACCGCAGATGTTTGATGACTACCGCAGCAATGGCATGTTCACCTACTCAATAAAAACGAAACCCGGTCTCGCCATTGGAACACAGTTCAAAAACAGTGCGTCTATCTATTTCGACTACAACGCGCCTATTGTCACAAACACAACTGTCAACACCATAGGCACCACAGGTCCGGTTGTAGTTACCAACAACAACCCATCAGGAAAAACTGCGGGCTTCACCGTATATCCTAATCCGGCAAATACAGTATTCTATATTGCTATCAGTTCCGATAAAAACACGACCGCTGAAATGCAACTCACCGACCTGACCGGCAAAACACTGGTCGCCCGCACTATTGAATTACAGGCAGGCGCGCAGAACATCGGCACTGATATCAACGGTTTGTCTGCGGGTGTTTATTTCGTTTCAGTTAAAGCCAACGGCAATCTCAGCACACAGAAATTGGTGATTGTAAAATAAAGTGCACAATACTATCGTTAAGAAGCACACCTGATCAGGTGTGCTTCTTTTTTTGGAACAATTATTGCACCTGCTTGGCAAACAACACAATATTTCGTTACATCAAAAATATCCTATACATTTAACTCTTAAAACTACCTGAATGAAAAATCGCATCCTATCGTTGGTGTTCGTGATCCTCTCATGCGCGTGTTTCAACCCGGTACATGCCGGTTTCATAATGAAACGCAATACACTTGTTGCCGATTCCGCTACCAACACAGCAGCAAAACAAACAATTCAGCAAATTGAGTCGAAAGGACTCGTCAATACACTGCGCGAATACCGACAGGACCACAAAAGCTTGTCGCAACGCCCGGGCAACGATAGTGGATGGCAAGGCATAGTGGCATTTGTCTGTGGCATACTCGGGTTCTTCTTCGGGTTCCCCGCAATCCTTGCCATCATTTTCGGCGCAATAGGAATGGGGCGCAATAAAAGGCACCACGGATTGGCAGTAGCCGGCTTTGTACTTGGCATTATTGTAACTGTTATTATGTTGCTGGCTTTGGTACTGGCATTCGCGTTTATCGGCTGGTTATTCTAAAACAAAATAATAAACACCTTCAAAAAAGAATATGACACCCAAAAAACTCATCCTCTTCTTCCTGCTGCTGGTAGGATGCTCCAACGCAGAGACCTATGCAGGTCACATTATCCGAAAAACGTCGATGGTCAAGGAATCAACCATCGGTGCGGCACCGCTTTCTGTTGAATCCATTACCTCTCCCTCAGAGATACTGAAATCCAAATTCACTCCGGCTCAGGATGGCAGAAATCGACGAGAAGCGAAAGACACCTCAGGCTGGGAAGGTATTGTGTCACTTGTTTGCGGCGTACTGGGCATATTCACCTTCGGCCTCGGGTCAATTCCCGCAATCATTTTCGGTGCTCTTGGATTAGGCCGTGGCAAAAAAAATCAGGGACTTGCTCTTGCCGGCCTCATTCTAGGCATTGTCACGATCTTCATTTATGCAATGATCGTGGTCCTCATTACCAGTGCGTTATAATAATGCATTACAGTACCACCTGCTGCAACAAAGCACTCTTCTCGGGGTAATCAGTATTAAAATGCAATCCCCTGCTCTCTTTTCTGAACTGCGCACCTTTTATGATAAGATATCCTATCGTAATAAGGTTGCGCAGTTCGCATAACTGCGGCGATAGTGTTGCCGACCTGTACAGTTCCTCTGTTTCATTGTGAAGCAGGTCTATTCTGTTCATGGCGCGTTGCAGGCGCACATCGTTCCGCACAATACCCACATAGTCACTCATGATCAGCTGCACCTCTTTCAGGCTTTGTGTTATCAGGATCATCTCCTTCGGCTCATTTGTTCCGGATGCATTCCAGTCGGGCACCTGTTCATTGAATGACACCTCCTCCACTCTGAGTGCCATATCTTCCGCACAACGATGCGCGAACACCAATGCTTCAAGTAGAGAATTGGATGCAAGTCTGTTGGCCCCATGCAGACCGGTACTCGCGCATTCCCCACATGCATACAGATTCCTGACCGATGACCTTCCGTATTCATCGGTTTTGATGCCACCGCAGCAATAGTGCGCCGCGGGTGCCACAGGTATCATTTGGTGTGCCACATCAATACCGATGCTCAGGCATTTGGCATGTATATTGGGAAAGTGCGCTTTGAATTTCTCGGCATCCATATGCCTGCAGTCGAGGTACACATACTCCGTACCTGTACGCTTCATTTCGCTGTCTATCGCACGAGCCACCACATCACGCGGTGCCAGATCTGCACGACTATCATATTGCGGCATAAACGCTACACCTTCCTTATTGCGCAATATGCCGCCATCGCCCCTTACTGCCTCCGTAATAAGGAAGGAAGGACTTACACCCGGCTCATACAATGCAGTCGGGTGAAACTGGATGAATTCCATATTCTCTATCCGTCCCTTTGCCCTGTATACCATTGCTATCCCGTCACCCGTCGCTATTCGCGGATTGGTGGTTGTCCTGTAGACCTGCCCTACACCACCCGATGCCATCAACGTAAAACCTGCCAATATCTTCTCTATTCTGTTCTGCTGCAGGTTCAGTGCATACACACCGTAACACGTAATATCAGGCGTAGATTTAGTAACCAGGTATCCCAGATGATGCTGTGTAATGATATCTACTACAAACCAGTGATTGTGTATCTGTATGTTCGGATATTGTCTGCATTCCTCTACCAAAGCTCGCTCTATCTCAAAACCGGTTATGTCTTTGTGATGTAATATCCTGTTCTCTGAGTGCCCGCCTTCCTTCCCACGCATGTAGTCGCCGGTTGTATTTTTGTCGAACCTAGCCCCCCAATCAATTATCTCATTCACTCTCTGTGGTCCTTCCTTCACCACTATGTCCACAACATATTTGTTACAAAGGCCGTCGCCCGCTACCAGGGTATCTTCTATATGTTTGTTGAAACTGTCCTTCTCCAGATCATTCACCACAGCAATGCCACCCTGTGCGTACTTGGTGTTAGTTTCATCGGTATTTGCCTTGGTGATGATGGTGATACTTTTATCGGGAAATCGCCTTGCTGTTTTCACAGCAAACGTAAGCCCGGCAATACCGGACCCAATGATCAGAAAATCGGTGCGTAGCATGTCAGACAATTCAAGTGTAAGCAAATGTAGGAAAGTGTTGCTGCATCGTCCCGTTCTCAACACCAACAATATCGCCGCCGCGATTTCACTCCGGTAGCCTCGAAAACTGATTTAAATCATTAAAAAACGCCGAGTCCGATTATATGTTTGCATGTTGATAGTACTGCGTCCCTATTACCACGTGCGCTTCTGATCTGTAGCATTATGCATATTATCCCTATTGTCTTACTTTTGAAATTAATATCCATACCATCACCGTTTCACAAACAATTAGAAAATACCATACAATGAAGATCACTTTCATTTCTCAGGCATCAATAAGAGTTAAGACCTCCGATTGCACCATCCTTACCGACCCCTGGTACATGGGCACTGCATTCAACGATGCCTGGAAACTATTGCCAGCACCTGTATGGGACAACTCAATGTTAGACGACATCGATTTTCTCTGGATATCACACGAACACCCCGATCACTTTCACATAGCTACATTAAAATCTTTCCCGCAGGCCTTCAAAGACCGCGTCACGTTGTTGTTTCAAAAGAACAACACTGATAAGATGCCCAATGCATTCCGCAAGCTGGGTTTCAAAAATATCAAACTACTCGACAATCGCAGGATCTATGACATCACCCCTAAGACCAGGGTTTATGTTTCTCAGATAGGCCAAATGGACTCTTCCCTGGCCGTGATGAATGAAGGCACTACCATCCTCAACCTCAACGACTGCGAGGCCAACAGCATAGACTGCAAAAACTTTGTAAAAGACCTTGGCAAAATAGACATCGTACTTAATCAGTTCTCAATGGCGGGCTACAACGGCTTCTACGACTATGAGAACCACCTACCGCAGACGGCGCGCACTATCATTCAGAACATGATAGACAACCACCGCGATGTAGGTGCCCGATACTCGATCCCATTCGCCAGCAACCTCTATTTCTGCACGGAGGATAACAAGTACATGAACGACTTCGGCAATACACCCACAAAGGTCTATCAGGCATTTCAGAAAGAGAACCTTGGTCTGATAGTCCTCTATGCCAATGAGACGCTCGATACCGACCATCCCGAGGCGCACGACAACGCGGCCTCTATGGCGCGCTACGACGACCTCTATGCCCATGGCGAAAAGGTCATTGACACGCCACCCGTTATTGCGCTCGACAAGATCCGCGAAGCCGTGAAAAAACGCTCCGACCAACTTAAGACTAAGTTCCCGGGCTGGATCATGAAGAAACTCAGTGAAGTGAACATCCTCATACCCGATCTGGATATCACCGTTGCCTTGTCGTTAAACACCGGCGAGGTAAGAGAACTGGCCAAAGGCACGGACTTCGATCTGGTTGTTTATTCTCAACCGCTTCATTTCGCCTTCGATACCCCCTGGGGTGTCCAGACAATGGGTGTAGGTGCCCGCTTCCGCATAAAGAGCAAGCACCACATCTGGAAGTGGTACCGCATCATCACGTCTCTGAACAATGCAGAGATGTACCTTAAATTCAGGTATCTTTTCACAAAAGAAAACATCAATTTCCTTCGATCTCGTATGAATGGCGGTATGAACCAACTTTTCTACCAGCTGCGCCGCATGGACGCATAATAATACTACAACTCGTTTCGGAACAGGGGAGGCAATGCGCCTCCCCTGTCTGTTTTCGCGACGTCACCCGCGTTTCACATTAGCTATTTTCTAAAACTTTGTGAATTTTCTGTACCAACACTCATTTTTCAACCTATCATTGATTATATAGTTTATTTTTGGTTCACTAAAAATCAGATCATTTAGCTATCCGGCAACGCCCGGCAACTAACAAATCTAAACGACTTATGAAGCGACTACTACTTGCCACCACACTGCTACTGACAACGGTATCATCTACACTTTTTGCCAAAGACGGCTACCACATTGTGCTGAAAATGCCCGGAGTAAAAGACTCTATGGTATTCCTGGCGCATTACTATGGTAAAAACAGGCCCACTATCTTCAAAACCGATTCCTCGCGTTTCGATAAGAATGGCACCGCTGTCTTTCATAGCACCAGTGCCGATTTTACAGGGGGCATCTACATCCTCTATCTCTCCGACCTTCAAACCAACTTCGAGGTACTGCTGAATAAAGGCGATGATATAACCATCATAGCACCGAAGGATGAGATACCTGACGGCATTCAGTTCAAAAACTCACCGGAGAACACGCGTTTCTCTGACTACGTGAAGTATCTGAAAGACTACAGCGGCAATGAAGAGAAACTGAAAAAAGAACTGGAGAAAGCAAAAACAACCGCCGACACCGCTGCGGTGCGCAAAAAGGCTGTGGCTTCTTCAAAAGAACTCAATAAGTACCGCCGCGACTATGTAAAGAACTATCCCGGCACTTTGCTGGCAACCATCTTCAACGCTATTGAGACGCCTCAGATTCCTGAAGGCGATCACTTCCTCGAAGACGGCAAGACCAAAGACTCTACATTCAACTACCGCTACTATAAATCACACTTCTGGGATGGTTTCGACTTCCGCGACGACCGCCTCATTTACACGCCTATCTACGATGCACGCCTCGAAGAGTACTTCTCTAAACTGGTGCTGCCATGGACAGATAGCGTAGAAAAAGAAGCAGACGTTCTCCTCAAGAAGTGCAAGGGCACAAAAGATATGTTCCACTATACACTGTGGTGGATCACCCGCTATGTTGAGAATAGCAAGGTAATGGGTATGGACGAAGTGTTCGTGTACCTCGTAGAGAACTACTACATGAAAGGCGATGCCTTCTGGCTGAAGAGCGATGAGTTGAGCAAGTACATCGATCGTGCACAAAAGATAGCACCGAACGTGATAGGCAATATCGCACCTGAACTGAAGATGCCGAATGTGGTAACACAGAAGATGGAAAGCGTTCATGCCATCAAAGCCAAGTACACCTGCGTGCTCTTCTACTCGCCTACCTGCGGCCACTGCCAGCACGAGATGCCATCTATCGACAGTCTCTACAAAGTGGTTTTGAAAGACAAAGGTGTAAAAATTATGACCGTTGCCACAGAGGGCGACCAAAAGTCTATAACCGACTTCATCAAGAAGTACAACATGGGCGAATGGCTCAACACATGGGATAGCGACCATACCAGCGACTACCACAGCAAGTATGATGTGTACAGCACTCCTACCATCTACCTGCTCGATGAGAAGAAGATCATCCGCGGTAAGCGTTTGGATCACAGCAACATAGCTGGCCTTATAGAGATGCTGGAAAAGAAAGCTAAAGAAAAGAAAGACGGTAAGTAAAGCCGTTCTTTTACAAACAATACGAAGCGCGTGCCTGTGGTGCGCGCTTCTTTTTTTCTGCCTTAATTGTGTATCGTCAGCACCTGATCCAGTTTCACCGGCTTCACTATGAGACCGGATGCGATGCAGTCCCGCACAAAGAATCCGTCTGCTGTGAATGCCTCCGGATGATTGATGCCTACCTTTTTTGCTATGTCGGTCTTTACAGCAAAGTTGCCCCAGTCTATATAGCTTACCTTGGGCAGTGCATGCAGTTCTTTGTAGTTCAGGTGGTGATGAATAGAATTCCAGTAGATAAAATCTGCACCCTGATGTGCGGCTATAACATCGACCGCATTAGGCAGCCAATAGTCCTGTATCGATGTCTGTACCACATACTCTGTATCCACCATGTTCATCAGTGCGTCTATGCGGTTGTAGCAGCCCCATGCCCCAGTGTTCTGTGGCGATTCCCGATAAATGATCCTATCATCCTTAAAACGCTCTATCAGCGACTTCAACCATATCTCATAACGGTGTTTGGGCCCCTGTGTTTCTTCAACAAAGTGCTTCAGCCACGGGTTGGGGCCATTGTTGTAAATGATGGCCTTCCAGTTCTTATTGCGCTGGCACAGCAGCGACCCCAGGAACACATGCGGATCAAAATCTTCTTTGTATGACGGAGCTATAAACGTTACCATGTCACTGTTGCCGGTCTTGTTGTTGTTGAGCTAAAGTTACTATTTACCGTCTAATTCTATACCGCGTGATTTCCCTGCTGCTGCTTCAGTAAACGACTGTGTTTCCTGCCATACAGGAAATACACCAGCAACCCCAGCACTAGCCATACCAGAAAACGCTCCCAGTTCGATACTCCTGACTCACAGAGCAGGTAGGCGCAACTAAGGAAACCCAATACAGGGATCAGCGAGTAATTGCGCAGGAACGACATTACTGCCGTCACCACAAACACAATACCGAATGCCCAAAACGGCACCCTGCTACTAATAGCCTCCCAGGCCACCTCGCCCGATGGATTGCTGATGGCAAAAGCCCCTGCTACCCCTCCGGGATAATAAGCCTGCAGCAACACCAGTGCCAGCACCAGCATACCCGGCACTATCCATTTGGCGTTTACGTAGGGCGTCTTGAATTTGCTTTCCAGCCTGTGCGGGTCGTGCTGCAGGCGAATGATACCGCCACACACCAGCACAAAGGCAAACAAAGTACCTACACTCGTCAGGTCCACCACCACGGTCAGGTTCATGAACAAAGCCGGAATACCTACTACAAGGCCCGTGAGTATAGTTGAGAATGATGGAGTCTTGTACTTAGGATGCACCTTCGCAAATACCGGCGGCAACAATCCGTCGCGGCTCATGCTCATCCATATACGCGGCTGCCCCAGCTGAAACACCAGCAACACGCTTGCCGTGGCTATCACCGCGCTTATTGAAATAACACCGGCTATCCAGTTGGCCCACTTGCTGTTCATCGCGCTGAACACATACGCCAGCGGGTCGCCGACGTTGAGATTCGTATAGCTGGTCATACCTGTGAGCACCAGCGCCACCAGCACATAAATGATGGTGCAGATGATAAGCGAGTAGAACATTGCCTTGGGCAGATCGCGTTGCGGGTCCTTGCACTCCTCGGCTGTGGTAGAGATGGCATCAAAACCTATATATGAAAAGAATACAGCCGATGTACCTGCCAGTACACCGCCTATACCATTGGGCAGAAATGGTGTCCAGTTGCTGGTATTCACATAAAAAGCACCGGCTACCATCACCAGAATGATGATGGCGATCTTCAGTATCACCATGATGTTGGTGGTGCGCTGCGATTCCTTAATACCAATGTAGATGATCCAGGTAATGATACCTGTGATGATGAACGCGGGAATATTGCAGATAAA
>JACCDX010914960.1_pt1 | contig 13500 bp, 9 predicted proteins | sample 7449681 | NCBI WGS metagenome assembly JACCDX01 (sample SAMN15323450, study PRJNA562643) | freshwater metagenome | isolation source: river surface water | place: USA:Blue River Watershed | collected 2017-08-18
ACATCTCCAGCCAGGCCGAGGGCGTGCGCATCTACATCGGTGGCGAGAGCCAGGTGGTGCCGTTCGAGGAGCTGTCCGTGGTGAGCGCACCGTACGAGGTGGACGGGCAGGTGGTGGGCACGCTGGGCGTGATCGGGCCGACGCGCATGCCGTATGACCGGATGATCCAGATCGTGGACATCACGTCCAAGCTGGTGAGCAACGCGCTGAGCCACAACAAGTAGCGTTCGCACGCGCGCAGCCGGCGAGGCCGTGCGCCGACCCCCTCAGGCGATGCCGATCGGCGCCGTGAAGGCGTAGCCGCTGCGGTGGACGGTCTCCAGGGGCAGTGCCAAGCCCATGCCCGCCTGCGCCTTCGCGCGCAGGCGTCGCACCAGGATCTCCATGCGGCGCGGGTCGTAGGTCTCCGGATCTTCTCCCAACGCTCGCACCAAGTCCTGGCGGGGGACGGGGGTGCCCGGCGCTCGTGACAGTTCGGACAGGATCCGGTACTCGGAATGGGTCAGCCGCAGGGATACCCCCTCGGGCGATTTCAGGGCCCAATTCACCGCGCTGATCTGCCAATGACGACTGGCCTGCGCAGGCAGGCGACGGACCAGGTTGGCGACCAGGTGGGTGAGTTCCTCCATCAGCACGGGCTTGACCAGGTACACGTCGGCACCAGCGCGTACGCCGCTGATGCGGTCCGCATCTTCCCCGCGCGCGGTGGTGATCACCACGCCTTTGTCCCGTACAGCCTCCTCGGATTCGAGCCACGCGAGCCCATCTCCGTCCGGCAGGCCCAGGTCGAGCACCACCACATCGAAGGCGTGAGTGCGCATCCAGTGGCCGGCGGCCGCCAGGCTGGCAACGCCATCGGCGATGAATCCTTCCATGTTCAGGTAGGTGACCATGGCGTCCAGGAGTTCGGCTTCATCCTCCACCACGAGGACTCGGGCGCGCCGATGTGCGGCCAGCTTCATGCGGTCGCTCCTGTGATGCCGCTTCCAGGGGACGGGTCCGGCAGCCAAGCCGAGAAGGTACACCCCTGGCCCTGCGGGCTGCACAGTTCCAGGTGGCCGCCGTGCGCCTCGATGATCCGGCGCACGATCGGCAGGCCAAGACCCATGCCGCGAACGGTGCCTTCAGGCGAGACCCGGAAGAATTCCTCGAAGACCGCGGATTGGTGCTGCGGTGCGATGCCCGGCCCTTCGTCCGTGACGGCGATACCGATGAATCCCGGTTTCGAACGAGTCGCCACCGTGATGCGTGTGCCGGGGGCGGAGAATTTCGATGCATTTTCCAGCAGGTTGGACAACGCGATCTCCAGTTGGTGTTCGTCAGCCTGCACGGTCGTGAGGCCCGGGTCCAGATGCAAGCGCGCATCGTGGGTGTGCAGGTGGAAGCCGTTGGCCTCGAGCAAGTGGCCCAGCCAGGCGGCCAAGTCGATGGCGCGCACGGCCAGCGCCTGCTGCGAGCGCTGCTGCCGATCGTTCTGCAGCCACTTGTCGAAGATCTGCGTGAGCCGGCGTGTGGCGCCACCCATGATGGACAGGCGCTTCTCGGTGCGGTCCAGGCCAGCGGCATGCTCCTTGCGAAGCAGGCTCAGCTGGCTGCTGATGATGCCCAGGGGGTTTCGAAATTCGTGCGACACGAGGGATGCGAAGCGGCGCGATTGCACCACCAGGGCCTGTTCATGCGCCAGCGCCAGTTCCAGCTGCGCCGTGCGCTCGTTCACCAGGCGCGCCAGGCGTTCCTCCGAAGACTTGCGCAGCACCAGCATCTCAGCCTGAGAGTCCAGCAGCTGCTGCTGCGCGTCGGCATGCGTCTTGCGCTCGATGCGGATCACGTCTCCCAGCGCAAGCGCCAGCAGGACCATCTCGACGGAGGAGGCGATCTGCAACGCGTAGGCCGTGAGGGTGTGGGTGGGCACCCACCCGAGTGAACGCAAACTGGCAACCACCACCCCGAGCCACAGGATGCCCCAGGCCAGGACAAAAAACCGCGCCGATTGCTGGCCACGCAATAGGGACTGGATGCTGGCGGCGAGGATGGCAATGCCTGTCAGGCACGACAGCAGCATGAGCGAGGTGAGCAGGTCCGACAGCGCCAGCGGCCAGCGCACGGATGCCAGCAGCAGGGCCGCGGCGACGACGAAGGCGCATGCGCAGGCCTTGGCCATCGCGCCGAACCACGGCGACACCCTGTTCTGCTGGAGAAACCGCTGCGCCAGCAGCAGGCTCAAGGCGCCGGCAAGGCTGAAGAAGACGACCTGTCCGACCGCATCGAAGGCCGCGGCATCCGGCCAGAGGTACTGCCGGCCGAAGCCGTTGCCCGCGAACATCCCCAGGCCCATGAACAACGCATAGCCGACGTACAACAGGAAGCGAAAGTCCTTCAGCGTGATGAAGAAGAACAGGTTGTAGACCAGCAGCGCCAGCCAGCCACCGTAGTAGAGCGCCTGGGCGACGAGGGTCAGGCGCGTCTTGCGCTCGAACGCTGGCGGATGCCACAGCGTCGGCGACACCGTCAGCGGGTTGGATGAGGCGACACGCAGGTAGTAGGTGCCGGGCGTGGTACCCACCGACAGGGGGAAGACGAAGAAGCGGTCCTGCACCGGCCGGCTGGCCAGTGGCAGGTCGCTGCCGGTACGCACGACGGGGGAACCGGGGGCATGCAGTTCCAGCGCGTTGACCTGCGCGAAGGGAATTTCGAGCAGCCATTTTGCATCCGCATCCTCGGTCCGTTGCAGCGTCCAGCGAACCCAGAACGCCGAGCCGCTCAGGCCGAGATTCAGGTCGGCCCCGTCGCTGGGGGGCGCACGAAAGCGCCCCGCCTGCTCGGGCGTTCGCAGCTGGTCGAATGTCAGGCGTCCCGACGGGTCCTCGAGCACCTCCACCTGCGAGGACAGCGGCAGCCGCTCCACATCGTTCGACAGGGTGAACGCATGGACGCCGGCGGCCCAGGACCAGGCAGCCAGCAGCAGGAGAATTTTCAACATCGGGAACGGAGGAACCGGGTGCACAGACCGTGGGAGGGAAGCGATTGTGCATGAGTGTCGACGCCATTCATCCTGATGTCGGAGTTGGTCGGAAATCGTCGGATGGCATGTCTGGTCCTGCGCGCGTGTTCCATGAACAATCGCCACCTTTTTCCCAGAGTTCCAAAATGTTCAGAGCCTCACTGAATCACGTTTATCGCCTGGTCTGGAGCCGGGTCCAAGGCTGCTGGATCGCCGTCGCCGAGACTGGCAGCCGCAGGCGCAAGGCGGGCGGGCGAGCCGCCCTCGTCGCCGCCATCGTCCTGTCGGGAGGAGCGTCGGCCATTGCCCTGGCGGGCGACCTCCCCACAGGCGGCAACGTGGTCGCGGGCACGGGCTCGATCAACACCGCCGGTACCACGATGACGGTGATCCAGTCTTCTGCCCGGATGGTGACCGATTGGCAAAGCTTCAACGTCGGCGCGGGTCGTACCGTGAACTTCGTGCAGCCCGACGCCAGCGCGGTGGCCCTCAACCGCGTGCTGGGCGCTGACGTCTCCGTGATCCAGGGCGCGATCAACGCCAACGGCCAGGTATTCCTGATCAACCCCAACGGCGTGCTGTTCACGAACACAGCGCAAGTCAACGTCGGCGGCCTGGTGGCATCGACCCTGCCCATCGCCACCTCGGACTTCATGGCCGGGCGCCTCACGTTCCAAGGCGCGAGCGACGCCTCGGTCGTGAACCAAGGCCAGATCCGGGCGCAGGGCGCCAACGGACAAGGCGGCACCATCGCGCTGCTGGCAGCCCGCATCATCAACGACGGGAGCCTGACGGCGCATGGCGGCAATGTCCTGCTGGGTGCGGGATCGAAGGTGACGCTGGACCTGGGCGGCCCCGTCAAGCTGTCCGTCGATAACGATGCCCTCGAGACCCTGATTACAAACGGCGGCGCGATCCGCGCCGACGGCGGCACGATCTGGCTGACCTCACAGGCGGCCAGCGAGCTGACCAGCAGCGTGATCAACCAGACCGGCGTGATCGAGGCCCAGTCGCTGGCCACGGGCGAGACGGGCTCCATCGTGCTGTTCGCCCATGACGGCCAGATCAACGTGGGCGGTCGTATTGACGCACCCGGTGGCTTCGTCGAGACCTCGGGAAAACATTTCGCGATGGCTGATGCGGCACGGATCACGGCGGGGCAATGGCTGATCGACCCGGTGGACATCACCATCGATGGCGTACTGGCGGCCAGCATCAGCACGGCTCTTGATTCCGGCAATGTGACGATCTCGACGTCGGCCGCGAACACGCCCAGCACCTCCGCGAACGAATCGGGGACCGCCGGCGACATCAAGGTCGACAGCGCGATCTACAAGACCAGCGGCAGCACGTCGACGCTGACGTTGGCGGCTGACCGGAACATCCTCGTGAACGCCGACATCTCGGGCGCCGCCGGCCATGCGCTGAACCTCGTCCTGGCGGCGCGCGCGGGTGGAGGCGCCGCCGGTCACGTGGGCATCAGCCGATCCACCATCCGCACCTATGGCGGTGATGTGACCATCGGCGGCGGCAATACCGCCGCCTCTGATTACGCGATCGTGGCGGGCACCAACCAGTACGGCCAGAAGGCCGGTGTCGGTGTCTTTTCCGGCTCCCTCATCGATGCAAGCAGCGACGGCGCCGGAACGGCGACGACGGCCAGCAACTCCACGGGTGGCGGCAACATCGTCCTGCGTGGCAAGGGCGATTCGAACACCTACCAATCCAACTGGGGGGTGTGGCTCCAGAACGGCGCGCTATCGACGGGTGGTTCGGGCAACATCACCGTCACCGGCTACGGTGGCCAGGGCCAGGTCTTCTGGTCGGTGGGCAGCATCGGCGTGCTGCTTGAATCCAACGCCAACCTCGTGGCAAAGAGCGGCAACATCGTGATCGCCGGCTACAAGGGCTCAGGCGGTGATGCCTACGGCATCGCCTCGACGGAATCGAACAAGTCGATCAAGACGGAAGGGTATCTGTCGCTCGAGGGTGACACGCTGTTGATCCGCAACGGTACGCTCACTGTGGATGTGGGCCAGGACAGTGACATCAAGGCACCCATCGTTGGAACGACTGGCAGCGGCGGCGGCGCGTTCACTTTCCAGAAGAGTGGCGCGGGCGTGCTGAACCTATGGGGCAATGCCCAAGCCTGGAATGCCAGCCGGCCGGCCAATACCTCCTCCTCAAGCACCAACGGTACCTTCTCGGATACGTCCAACCGGGTGAACGTGGTGGGCGGCGTCACATCCGACCAGGCGTTGTATGCCTTCAGTTCCCGCCCGACCACCGTCACGACGGTGGCGCAGTCCACGGCCACGTCGGGCGGTGGCGGTGCCACGCCCACGACGGTCTATCTGCGGCTGATTGGCGGCAGCAGCGTGTACGGCGAGGTGCCGACCTTCTCCTACGCCATCTACGACCAGGCCAGCGGCGGTTCGCAGGTGAGCGACGGCTCGCCGACGGGCAGCGTGTCGTGGAGCGGCGCGCCGACGGCGACGTCGGCGGTGGGCAGTTACAGCATCAGCTATGGCTCGGGCATCGCACTGGGCAATACCCTCTACAGCCTGGAGGCCGGCAGTGCCGTATCGTGGAGCGTGACGGCCCGACCCGTGACGGTGACCGCCAATGCGCTGACCCAGGTCTACGGTAACGCCGTCCCGACGCTGACTTACCAGGTACAGGCGCAAGCCACCGGGGTGGGCCTGCGCGCTGGCGACACGCTGTCCGGCGCTTTGGCCACGGCAGCGACCTCCACCAGCCCGGTAGGCACCTACGCCATCGTCAATCAACTGTCGAACGCCAACTACCGTATCACTTACACCGGCGCGAACCTGACCGTCACCCCTCGCCCCATCACCGTGAGCGCGGCATCCGTGAGCAAGAGCTACGGCGACGCAGACCCGGCTCTGGCCTGGCAGGTCACCGGCGGCAGCCTTGTGGGCAACGACGGGCTCTCCGGCGTCCTGGTTCGCGAGAGCGGCGAGAGCGTCGGCACCTACACCATCGATGCCGGCCGTCTGGCCAACGCAAACTATGCCGTCACCTCGCGCAACGGTCTGTTGACGATCCGGCCCCCCGTGCCAGCCGCCACCACGGCCCAGGCGACGATGCAGGCGCAGGCTCCCTCGCGCGCCGATGGCGCCCTTGCGTCGTCAGGTTCGGTGCAGTTCGTGACCGTGGGAGAAGCCGAAGCGTCGTCGCCCACCGCCATCGATGCAGCGTTGACGTCACAACTGTCCGCGGCGATGAGCCAGGCGGTTCCGCTGCGCATCCTCGTCGTCTCTGGCGGCATCAGGACGCCTGAATAAGAGATCCACCACGTTCTCACCCTGCCGGCTTGGCTGGCAGGGTTCCCCTCCCGCATTCCGTTCGGAACATGAGCTCCAATTTCCTCTTTCGCGCCACGCCCGTGGCCCTCGCCCTGGCTTCCTGCTTGGCTCATGCCCAACAGGCACCAGACGCCGGCCAGACCCTGCAACAGTTGCAGCAAACCCCACCCGCGGCGCCGATCGACCGGCCAACCGTCAAGGTTCAGCCGCCTGAAGCGGCCCTGACCTTGCCTGGTGGCGCACAGGTCGCCGTTCAGTCCCTGGTCTTCAAGGGCCAGACCGTCCTGTCCGCGTCCGTCCTCGCCGAGGCATCCGGCTTCGTCGCCGGCCGATCCTATGACCTGGCGGGCCTGCGTGCCCTGGCCCAGGCGGTGACCGACTTCTATCGTGCCAGCGGCTATCCGTTCGCTCGCGCCTTCATTCCGCCCCAGCAGTTCGATGGCGGCACCCTGCGCATCGATGTGCTCGAAGGGCGCTATGGCGCGGTGCAGGCTGTCAGTGCCGATGCGGCGCTGGCCGCATCCGTACAGTCCTACCTCGCGCCCTTGGTCCCGGGCACGGTGATAGAGGGCGATGCGCTGGAGCGTGTGACGCTGCTGCTGGCTGACCTGCCCGGGCTGCAGACCCTTCCGCTGGTGCGTCCCGGCACGCAGACCGGCTCCGGCGACCTGCAGGTTCACGCCTCCCGCGGTGCAACCCAGGGTGGATACGCGGCACTGGATAACCACGGCAATTACTACAGTGGCCAGACCCGTGCGCGTGTCGGCGCGGTCTTCACGAGCTCGCTCCTGCTTGGCGACGAACTCAGTGTCGGCGGCGTGCGCGCCGCTGATGGCCTGTGGCTTGCCAGCGTCGCCTACGGCGCGCCCGTGGGCATCGACGGCTGGCGGGTTACCGCCAGCCGTGTGCGCACCCGCTATCGATTGACTCATGGCTTCGAGGGCAACGAGGGTACTGCCGAAGTCACCTCGGCGGGCGTGAGCTATCCGATGGTCCGCAGCCGTAAGGGCAACCTGACCGTGAGCCTGTCGTGGCAGGAAAAGACCCTGTTCAACAGCCGCGCCTTTGGTGCGGACACTGAGCGCTACAAGCTGCAAGGCGTGCCGGTATCGGTGCAGTTCGACGTGCGTGACAGCCTGGGCGGGATCACCTTCGGTTCGTTGGTGCGTACCGCAGGCCGCTTGGACAAGAACGATGCGATCCGCCAGGGCCGTTTCAACAAATACAACGTGGATGTGGTCCACCTGCAGCCGCTGGGCGAAGGCTTCTCGCTGCATGCCCGTGCCAGTGGGCAGGCAGCCAGCCGAAACCTCGACAGCGCCGAGGGCATGAGCCTGGGCGGTGCCAACGGTGTCCGTGCGTACCCCAACGGCGAGGCTGCGGGCGACGAAGGCTGGCTCGCGCAGGTCGAACTGCGCTACACCGCGGGTGCCTTCACGCCGTACACCTTCTACGATCAGGGCAAGGTGCAGGTCAACGCGCAGCCACAGCTCGTGGCCGGCGCAGTGGCGGACAAGCGCCGGGCCGGCGCCGGCGTGGGCGTGCGCTACCTGAATGGTGCCTGGAGCTTGGACCTCGCGCTGGCCTGGCGCCTTGGCGGGCCGGCACCAGAGTCGGTCCAGGGTCAGGACCGCGCGCCGCGCGCGTGGTTCAGCGGGACATACCGCTTCTGACCCGCCGGCGAGGCGGCCCTTGCAGCATCTGACCCGCCGCGCCCACTTCGGCCCTCTTCAATCCCAGACAGGCCGTGCGCCATCGAGCGCGGGCGGCGGCAGGCTGGCGCGAGGCCGCTGGCCGTCGAACCGCATCGGCGTCGCGATCATCGGCGGCGCGCCGTCTCCCGCATCGATGCGCATGCCTCGCGCATGGACGTGGGGGTGCTCCATCACCTGCGCGATGTCCAGGATCGGCGAGCAGGGCACGGCGGCGTGTTCCAGCAGGGCGACCCACTCGGCGGTGGTGCGCTCCAGCGCCCAGCCGGTGAGGACCGGTACCAGCTCGCCGCGGTGCTTGACCCGTGCCGGGTTGGTGGCGAAGCGCTCGTCGTGCGCCACGCCGGCATGGCCCGCCACCTCGCAGAACCGCTGGAACTGCCCGTCGTTGCCGATCGCCAGCACCATGTGGCCGTCCTTCGTGGGGAAGACCTGGTAAGGGACGATGTTCGGGTGCGCGTTGCCCATGCGGGTGGGTGTGATGCCGCCGACGATCTGGTTGCTCGCCTGGTTGGCCAGCATGGCCACCTGCACGTCGAACAGCGCGGCGTCGATGACCCGGCCCTTGCCGGTGCGCGCGCGCTCGTGCAGCGCGGCGAGGATGGCCGTGGTGGCGTAGACGCCCGTCATCAGGTCCACCACCGCGACGCCGACCTTCTGCGGCTCGCCGCCTTTTTCGCCGGTGATGCTCATGAGGCCGCCCTCCGCCTGGATGGCGAAGTCGTAGCCGGCCTTGTGGGCCATGGGGCCGTCCTGGCCGTAACCGGTGATGGAGCAGTAGACCAGGCCGGGGTTGACGGCGTGCAGGCTGGCAGCGTCCAGGCCGTACTTGGCCAGCTGACCCACCTTGTAGTTCTCGATCACCACGTCGGCCTCGCGCGCGAGCTCGCGCACGGTGGCCGCGCCCTCGGCGCTGGCGATGTCGATGGCCACCGATCGCTTGCCCCGGTTGGCGCACAGGAAGTAGGCCGCGACCTTGTCATCGCCCTCGCCCCACCAGGGCGGTCCCCAGACGCGGGTGTCGTCGCCCGCGCCGGGCCGCTCCACCTTCAGGACCTGCGCGCCGTAGTCGGCCAGGAGCTGGCCGGCCCAGGGGCCCGCCAGCACCCGCGACAGGTCCAGCACCTTCACGCCCGCCAGGGGCTGGGGCAGGGCGGCGGCGTCCATCAGGAGAAGGCCTGGATGCCGGTGATCGCGCGGCCCAGGATCAGGGCGTGGATGTCGTGCGTGCCCTCGTAGGTGTTGACCACTTCCAGGTTCACCAGGTGGCGGGCCACGCCGAACTCGTCGCTGATGCCGTTGCCGCCCATCATGTCGCGCGCCATGCGGGCGATGTCCAGCGCCTTGCCGCAGGAGTTGCGCTTGAGGATGGAGGTGATCTCCACGGCGGCCGTGCCCTCGTCCTTCATGCGGCCCAGGCGCAGGCAGCCTTGCAGGCCCAGCGAGATCTCGGTGAGCATGTCGGCCAGCTTCTTCTGGATCAACTGGTTGGCGGCCAGCGGGCGGCCGAACTGCTTGCGGTCCAGCACGTACTGGCGGGCGCGGTGGAAGCAGTCCTCGGCGGCGCCCAGGGCGCCCCAGGCGATGCCGTAGCGGGCGGAGTTCAGGCAGGTGAAGGGGCCCTTGAGGCCGCGCACCTCGGGGAAGGCGTTCTCCTCCGGGACGAAGACCTCGTCCATCACGATCTCGCCGGTGATGGAGGCGCGCAGGCCCACCTTGCCGTGCACGGCGGGGGCGGTCAGGCCCTTCCAGCCCTTTTCCAGGATGAAGCCGCGGATCGCGCCTTCATCGTCCTTGGCCCACACCACGAACACGTCGGCGATGGGGGAGTTGGTGATCCACATCTTGCTGCCCGACAGGCTGAAGCCACCGGCGACCTTGCGGGCGCGCGTGAGCATGCCAGCGGGGTCGGAGCCGTGGTTCGGCTCGGTCAGGCCGAAGCAGCCGATCCACTCGCCGGAGGCCAGCTTGGGCAGGTACTTCTGCTTCTGCGCCTCGGTGCCGAACTCGTTGATCGGGACCATCACCAGGGAGGACTGCACCGACATCATCGAGCGGTAGCCGGAGTCCACGCGCTCGACCTCGCGGGCCACCAGGCCGTAGCACACGTAGTTCAGGCCGGCGCCGCCGTACTGCTCGGGAATGGTGGCGCCCAGCAGGCCCAGCTCCCCCATCTCGCGGAAGATGGAGGCGTCGGTCTTCTCGTGGCGGAAGGCGTCCTGCACGCGGGGCAGCAGGCGCTCCTGGCAGTAGGAGCGGGCAGCCTCGCTGACCTGGCGCTCGTCGGCGGTGAGCTGGTCGTCCAGGAGGAAGGGATCGGCCCAGGAGAAGGCGGCTTTGGCTTTGTTGGACATGCAGGACCTCGTTCAGGAGTGAATGCTTTGAATGCTAGGCGCGCCCGCGCCGGCCTGCAAACCATGTTTTTGCACGCAGATATGATGTGAGCTCATGTCTGAGGGGTTCCCACCATGCGCCGCCGCCTTCCTTCCACCCAGGCCCTGCTGTGTTTCGAGGCGGCCGCCCGTCACCAGAGCTACACCCGCGCCGCGCAGGAACTGGCCCTGACCCAGGGCGCGGTGTCTCGCCAGGTCGCGGCGCTGGAGGAACTGGTGGGCGTGCCGCTGTTCAAGCGGACGCAGCACGGGATGGTGCTGACCCCCGCGGGCGCGGACTATGCGCGCCAGGTGGCCCAGCGGCTGGACGGCCTGGAGCGCGACACGCTGGACCTGCGGGGGCGGCAGGGGGAGGGGGACCGCATCGCCATCGTCTCCGTGCCCACCTTCGCCTCGCGGTGGCTGATCCCCCGCCTGCCTCATCTTGCGCGCCTGCACCCGCAGCTGCAGGTGCACATCGAGGCGCGCTCGCGCCCCTTCCTTTTCAGCGACCTGCAGGTGGAGGCGGCCCTGTTCGCCGGCACACCCGCGCAATTGCGGCAATGGGCCGGTACGCAGGCGGACTGGCTGCTGGACGAGGAAGTGGTGCCGGTGTGCAGCCCGGCGCTGCTGCGAGGGGGGCGCGCGGTGTCGCCGCAGGCCCTGGCGCAGATGCCGCTGCTGCAGCAGTCCACCCGGCCGGAGGCCTGGCGGCAGTGGTTCGATGCGCAGGGTGTGGATGCCGAGGGCGCGCTGGGCGGGCCGCGTTATGAGCTTTTCTCCATGCAGGCCTCGGCGGCGGAGGCGGGCCTGGGCGTGGCGCTGATGCCCACCCTGCTGGTGCAGGAGGAACTGGCGTCCGGGCGGCTGGTGGTGGCCTGCAACCGCCCGCTGCGCGGGCAGCGGGCGTACTACCTGGTTCGGCCAGAGGGGGAGGCGCGGCCCGGGCTGGATTTGTTCAAGTCCTGGCTGCTGTCCCAGGTCAGCGCGGCCTGACCTCACCCAGGTCGTTCCACACGTCCTGGCGCCGCAGCTGGCCGGCCTCGACCTCGAAGCGGTCGATGAAGCGGATGCCGCCGAAGGGGCTGCCGTCCAGCCAGATGCCCTGCAGGGTGCCGCTGCAGAACACCGTGGTCACGCCATCGCCCCAGCACTCCTCGAAGCGCTCGTACTGCTTGGACACGCCCTGGTAGCGGCCCCGGGCCCAGTCCACCAGCTGCTCCAGCTGCTCCAGCTGCGTCATGGGTTCGGCGCCGGGAAAGTTCATCACGAACCCGGGCGCGAGGAACTCCCGCGCCTTCGCCAGGTCCCGCGCCTGCATGGCCTCCAGGAACTGGCGCACCAGGGCGCTGGCGTCGGGCTGCTCCGGGCCGCCGCCGGTGAACACGCGGTTGTCCCGCAGGTAGGTGGCGGCGTGCTGGACGAAGACGGTGGTGCCCGCGGCCTGGGCCGCGATGACCGAGCGCGTGGCCAGCGCCAGGCGCTGGACCAGGCGGGCTTCGCAGGCCGGGCCGTACCCGGGCAGGAGCGTGACGGTGACGACGGGCATGGTGTGTGTTCCCGGTGCTTCAGGCCTGGGCGGCTTTCCAGGCGTCCAGGATCTGGCTGCCGGTGGCCGCCCACACGCCCCGGTGCCGCATGATGTGGTCCAGCGCCTGCTCCAGCGCGGAGATCCGGTACGGCTGTCCGATCACCCAGGGGTGCAGCGAGATCGCCATCACCCGGCCGTTCTCCGGCGAGGACTCGCGATACAGCAGGTCGAACTGGTCGATCAGCGCGTCGCGGAAGTCGTCCTCGGTGTGGTGGTTCTGCACGAGGATGGTGTAGTCGTCGATGTCCACCGGGTGCGGCATGGCATGCAGGCCGCCGGCGCGGGTGCGCATGGCGTAGGGCATGTCGTCGTTGACCCAGTCGCACACGTAGTCCACGCCGGCCTCGGCCAGCAGGTCCGGGGTGTGGTGCGATTCACTCTTGGCGGGCGACAGCCAGCCGCGCACGGGCTGGCCGGAGGCATCGCGCAGGATCTGCAGGCTTTTGGCGATCCACTCGCGCTCGTCGGCCTCGGCCAGGCCGCCATGGTGCAGGTGGTCCATGTCCAGGCCGTTGGCGATCACTTCCCACCCGCGGTCCACGCAGGCCTTGAGCAGCGAGGGATAGCGCACCGCCACGGCGGCATTCACCGCCACCGAGGCCGGGATGCCGCGCTGGCCCAGGGCGTCCATGATGCGATGGATGCCCACCCGGTTGCCGTAGTCACGCAGCGTGTAGTGCCGCAGGTCCGGGTAGGCCGTCTGCATGGCGCCCGGCGGCTTGAAGGGCTGGCCCTTCATGTCCAGCGGGAACCACTCCAGCGCGGGCACGACCCACAGGGCCACGCGCGCGCCGCCCGGCCAGGCGACGGGCTTGCGCGAGGGCAGGGGAGACCAGTCATACCGGTCCTGGTCCATGCCGTAGCGGCGCAGCGGGTATTCCAGGTGTTCTTGTCCGAGGCTCATGGTGCTTCCCCCACGGGCTGGGCGGCGGCCGCGAAGGCGTCGTGGTAGTGCTCGTTGAAGTAGTGGGCGATCTCGCGGCCAGTCGCCAGCCAGACCTTGTCGTGGCTGGTGATGTACGACAGCGCCTCCTCGAAGGCGGCCAGGCGGTAGGGCTGACCCACCAGGTAGGGGTGCAGGGGGATGCACATCACGGTGCCGGACTTCTCGCCTTCGGCATACAGGCGGTCGAACTGGCGCTTGAGGATGTCGGCGTAGCGGCGCGGCGAGACGAGGTTGACGTTGTAGACGATGACGTCGTTCATCTCCAGCGAGTAGGGGATGCTGGTGAGCTTGCCCTTCTTCACTTTCACCGGCCCGGGCTGGTCGTCGTGGAAGAGGTCGCACACATAGGTCAGGCCCATCTCCGCCACCAGGTCCATGGTGCGGTCGGTGTAGGTGAGCGCGGGGGCCAGCCAGCCATCGAGCTTCTGGCCCGTGTGCTTGCGGATGGTGTCGATGGAGTCCTGGATGACGGCGCGCTCCTGCTCCTCGCTCATGCCCATGAGGTAGCGGGTGTTGTAGGTGCCGTGCGAGTAGAACTCCCAGTCCTCG
>JACCDX010331910.1_pt1 | contig 13495 bp, 13 predicted proteins | sample 7449681 | NCBI WGS metagenome assembly JACCDX01 (sample SAMN15323450, study PRJNA562643) | freshwater metagenome | isolation source: river surface water | place: USA:Blue River Watershed | collected 2017-08-18
ATTATCAAATAGGTAGTATATCAGATACTATATCTATACCAGGGACTATAACAAGTGATATCAATACAACTGGGTATTTTAAAATGAATGGTATTACAATGGTTAGTAGTTTATGGTCAGGTTCTTCTAGTTCTCCTTATATTAGCGGAAATGTTGGAATAAATACAAATAGTCCAAATTATTCATTACATGTTATAGGAAATTCAGAGATAACAGGAGCTACAACATTAAGTAACACTTTAACTGTTATTGGACCAACAATATTAAAAGATACTTTAAGTGTAAGTAATCCAACTATATTAAATAGTACATTAGATATACACAATATATCTATATTACAAAATACAAATATATTAAATAACACATTAATAGCTAATAATTTAACAGTAAAAGGTAATATGGATATTAGAGATACACAATTTATACTTAATACCGATGTTAAAGTAACTGATCAATTTATTACATCTAATACAGGTACTGATATTGCTGTTATTGTAAAACAATCTGGTTTATTTAATGCAATTGAAATTTATAATAATAATAATATATCTTTTTTAGTAAATTCTAATGGATATATTGGTATTAATACGATTAATCCAAATAGTAATTTATATATTATCGGAAGTTCATATATATCATCAGATTTATCTGTAGATGGTACTGGATATTTTAATACTCTAAAAATTAATAATATTGATACTGTTAATTTAACAACTGATCAAACACTTAATAATAAAATATTAGATAATAATACTGTTTTTCCATCAACTATTATAGATACAACTAATTATCAAATACTTACTAATAAAATATTATCAGCTAATACAATTTTCCCATCAACAGTGATAGATACAACTACATCACAAACATTAAGTAATAAAATTTTCCCTATTATTTCATCATCAAATATAAATATTTTATTAAATAATACAATTTCTGGTAATATGTATTATAACGAATTTAATACTTTAATATTAAATAATAATTTATCTTCTGGTACTATTAATTTTATGCCTAATAATTTACAAAAGTTAATAATCAATAGTAATAATTTTGTTGGAATCGGAACAACAATCAATCCTTCTTCCATATTAAATATATGGAATTCATCTCCTCATATTCGATTAGATGATTCTACAATAACAAATTATCCTAATGGATATATTGAATTTACTAATTCTACTAATACACAAGTTGGATATATTGGATATATCGGAAATAATAAAAATTTAAGTATTTGTAATCGAACTGAAAATTATAATATCGGATTATTAACTAATTCGATAGAACAATTTACAATTTTAAATAATGGTAATGTAGGCATTAACACAACAATACCTTTATATACTTTAGATATAAAAGGTCAGAAAGGTGACATAACTACAACAAACCTTTATATTAAAAATAATATTTATACTAACAATTTACAATTAAATTCAGATACTTTTCATCCTAATAGAAGTGGACTAATTTTAACGGATACATCTATTAATAGTAGTTATTCAAATGGATTAATAATTAAAGGCAATACAAATTATTATAGTATACATGCTTATAATAATGAATTTTCAATATGTGATTCTACTATAGGGAATAATACTATAATATTATATAACTCAACTTCACAATTTTTAACATTTACTAAAAATACTACCAGTAGTATGCAGCAATATTTTATAAATAATAATAATACCCTTAATTTTGAAAATATATATGGTCCAAAAATATATTTATATGGAACAGAATTATGGGATATAGGAATCCAAACAAATACCTTTTATTTAAGAACTGCTACTTCAAGTACACCAAGTATACAATTTTATAAAGATGGTGTTCATTCTGCAAGTGCTGGTAATTCAGGTGGTGGTACAACATTAATGAAAGTCGATAGTAATGGTAATCTTCATGTACTTAAAAACACACAAATAAACTGGGGTACTAGTACAACATACGGACGTATATATATAACAACCAGATCTTATGGAGAGACTTTTGTAGATAACAATCCAACAATAGCAAATGGATATGACTTTCTATATATACAAAAATTATCTACTAATTTAGCAGTTTATATGGTATATTCGGGTATATTAACATTTAGTCATAATAACTCTTCATCACTTGTTACAATTGATAAATTAGGGAATATCGGTACTATGAAATCAAATGCATCATTAACTTTAATAGGAATTGGTTCATTATATGGTGAAGTCGCAACAATAACATCAGCAGCAAATTTATATGTAAACTCAGATGGTATGTTTCAACGTTCTACATCTTCAAGAAAATATAAAACAGATATAGAAGATTTATCTAATGATATTAGTTCTAAATTATATGATTTTAGACCTGTTACTTTTAGACCAAATATGATTAATTGTACAACTACAAGTCCATGGTTACACATTGGTCTAATTGCTGAAGAAGTAGCTGAAATAGAACCAAGATTGGTAGAATATATAGTAAAAGAAAATGGAGAAATGGAACCGGATGGTGTACAATATAATAGGTTTGTACCATTAGTAATATCAGAATTAAAATTTTTAAAAACAAAAGTTGATAATTTAGAAATAGATAATATTCAAATAAGAACAGCTATAGAAGAAATAAAAATACAGAGATCTAGTTTATCATAAAATTTATACATCTTTCAAATAAACTAGTATAAAACTAATATTTTATATTTATTTAGACCGGTTCTTAATACAATCCGTAATTTAGCCGTGCTTAAGCAAGAGTCTAAAAATTTGATTATTAATTAAATTATTTCATTATATTATAATGAAATACATATGTCTCGATTAAAAAGATTAATTTGTTTTACTAATGTACAAAATAAAAAATATAAAAACGATTATAACTATAATTTTTATAATAATTATCATCAAAAATGGATTTCTTTAGAAAGTTCTAATGATATACCTACTAAACGTTCTGGACATGAATCTATTGTAATTAATAACAAAATGTATTTATTTGGAGGCGTTGATGATAGTAATAATTTTAAAAATGATTTATATGAATTTGATTTAGATTCACATATATGGAGAAAAATTAATTATAAAAACGAAGCACCTAATATTAGAGCTAGTTTTGCTATGTGTAAAGGATATTATGATAATACATTATTATTATGTGGTGGTGCTACCGTTAATAATATAAATAAAGATTTATACGAATTTAATATAAAAACATCTATATGGACTAAATTATATGATGATTTTACATCATTTTATGGATTAAGTATATCATTATATAAACATAGTTTATTAGTTTTTGGTGGTACAAAAGGTACTATTTATTCTAATAAATTATTCGAATATAATTTAATAACAAATAAAAAAAGAGAAATAAATACATCAGGTGTTTTACCAACACCTAGGTATAAACATCAAGCTATTATTATAAATAATTATCTATATATTATTGGTGGTGGATCTTTTAAACCTACTAATAATTTAATAGATATTTATAAATTAGATATCAATTATTTAAATTGGGAAAAAATTAATATGATTGGTAAAATACCCATTAACAGAGTAGCTCATACTTGTCAATTAGATAAAGACACTAACAATATCATTATGTTTGGTGGTTTTGATACTAATTTAAATAGATTAAATGATTATTATTTTTTTGATATTAGACAAAATATTTGGACAGATCTAAATAATAATAATAATAATATTCCTTCTAAAAGAGCATTTACAAGTTCTGTATTTTATAATAATGCATTCTATATAACATGTGGTGCTGATCACAACAGAAGATTTAATGATGTATGGAAATTTCAATTAAGATTTTATCCACCAAGTCTAACATTTATATGTGCTAATATTATTAAAAATATATATAATAAACATGAACTTGATAATTTAAATATTCCCGAAGAAATTAAATTAGCTATTTTATCAATTAATAAACATGCTACTAAAATATAATAAATATACTATATATTTTTATTACACCTGTTTTGAAATAAATTGGCTTTTTAACTGTTAGTAACATTTTTTTGTATATTCTTATACATTTTGTATTTTATTTTCAGACTCTTTGGTTTTATATTTTCTTAATCCATTTGCATAAGTGCTAAAAACATTTAATATTTGTAATAAATCCTGACAATAAAAAAATGTCTCATTTATTTCAAAACAGGTGTAATTATTCGCGTAATTATCGGTGTATTTGGAGGCGTTTTACAAGGTTTTATATTTTTTTTTATATTACTAATATTTTCTATTTTATAGTTAATTAAATCGTTTATTTTATTAATTAATTCAATATTTATATTTTTTTTCATAATATTTTATAATATTTATATTATTTAAATATTTATAATTATGTACGATTTTATAACAGAAATTGAATATGAAGATATTTTTCTTGCTCTTTTTACATTTAATATAAATGAATTAATATTAATTCGATTATATAATTATAAAAATAATTTTTGGCTTTTTATCTATAATACTATTTTACTTCTTCTAGCATATTTATATTATAAATATAAGATTAGTATAAAAAATAAAACAAAAAAAGAATAATTATTTATTTATTTTATGTATAATTAATAAAATTTGACTAATTTATAAATGAATATAAATAATGAATTTATCTTTAAAAAATATGCTAGAGAATACCTCAAAATTATCCATTGAATCAATGGATACATCATTGAAAAGATTGTTAACTATTAATTCACATCTATCTATAGATTCTATGGATTTATACGGCAATTCTTCTACAAATTCTTTAAATAATATTAGTAAACCAATTGATATTCCAAATTACAAAAAAAAATATATAAATAATAATTATCATTTACGAGATTTAAAACATTATTATATGTTAAATTTAACTGAAAAAAAAACTAATATACCATGTTATAATTGTGGTGGATTATTTATTTCTCAGAATTGTTCAAAATTTTGTTCTGGTGAATGCTATTATTCTAATATGTTTAATAAATATCACAAATTTACTTAACTTTACGTACATATAATTTTTTTACAGCCTCATATCTTTTCTTTAACTCCTCAATTGATTTATCACCACAATCTATATTTACATCTGATTTTAATTCAATATTATTTTTTATATTATCCTGGTTTACAAATTCTTTTTTTTTGTTTTTATCAGTATTATTCATTTATAATAATATAATCTTTTATTACAAAATAAACATCAAATTTTTTTTTATAATATATGCATTTTATCTACTACTTTAAAAAATATATAACCAAGAAATTGAGATAATATAAAATGATCTAATCTAATTACATTTAGACTATCAGTTTTATTTACATCTCTTGAAAATATATAGTCATCATCTGAAAATTTTAATAGTAATAAATTATCATCTAAACTCCAAGTTATTTCTTTATTACATTTTTCATCAATTGGTTGTTTTATTTTAATAATAGAGGGAATTCCAATACCTAAAATTGTTACTAATGATATCGAATAATCTTCTGCTGTAAAACAATAATTTGAATTACAAGTTACTTCATCACATTCTTCGATATTTATTTCTCCTTGTACTATATCTTTTATAACAACTGGTCCTATATTATCTTGTTTTATCCAGTTTACTGCTAAATTATTGCCATCTCTTTTTGGCATTATATAAAGATTTATACGAGCCTGTTGATATTTTACATTAGAAGTTCCCCGCAAAGACCAAGAACCTACACCTTTATAATGTGGTTCAAAAAAGGAATTACAAGATGCAATAATATAGAATAATAACAATCCAAATAATTTCATCTTGAATTATTGATATTATATTATTATGGGCTTATATAATTTTTTTGATATTATTATCAAATTTTGTTATATATCTTTATAAAATCTAAAATAATTATTTATTTAAGAATTATTTATTTGGTATATAAAATAATTTGAATTATGGATGATGAAAAAACATTAATTATTAAATTGAATATTGGAAATTTACAGTATTTAATTTATAAAAAAAATAAAAAACTACATAGTCGTAGAATGGTTAAAAAATATCTAGTATATATTAAAATTTATACTATTCTCAAAGCATTATATCCTGAAAATTGGGAATTTCATAATGAACCTAAATTGTTTATTCAGAAATATTTAGATGATGAAACATTCTTTAAGAATACTATTATTGGAATATTTCATAATACTAATTTACCTGATAATGTTAAACAAGAATTACCTATTAATAAAAATACTAGCAAAGGTATTAAAACTTTAAATTATTTAATAAAAAATAAAACTAGAATTACTAGTTCAGATAATAATTTTCTTGATTTTCAAGATTATATTCGTTTTTATCAAGCTCTTTCTGAGGACGAAGAAGAGCTTAGATTAGATATTTATAAATTTACTAGAGATATTGATAATAAATTACATTCTATTAAAGATATAGAAAAAATCCCTAATTTAACTAATTTTCAACCACAAAATACTCATAATAATATTAAATCTAATCTAAAAAAAGATAATTCACTTTCTAATAAACAAGATAAACACGTTCAATTCTCTTCTTAATTTGCGTCTTTTAAAATTTCTATTATTATTTTATTTCTACTAGTTATTAATAGCCCTTTTAGAGATAGGGAGTGTTAAATTTTTAATAGGTCTTTCGGTTTCGCGCGCGCTCCTAATTATTATAGGGTATTAGTTATCTATTAATAAGTTAATATAATAGGACTAACTATAAAATTAATGCTACTATAAGATAATAGAGAATATTATTTAAATAATAGGACTATTTTATAAATAGTAGAAAATTTAAAATTACTTTATAAAATATTAAAGTGATTATTAAAATAATTTATTTATAAAAAATATTTTTAAAATTATATATATAGAGAAATTTATAATTGATACATAAATAAGTATTAAGTATTGTATTAAATGTTTTTTGATAGAGGAGAATTTTGGACATTGTAGGATAAGTGTGGAGTATAAAGGATATTTTTGGATATAATACATCAATATTTTGGTTATATAAAATTGGATATTTATGGATATTTATGGAGAAAAACTATATAAAGAAATATCATTTAATATTAATAAATAAAATATGGAGATAGTTCCTTATACTTGTTGTAGATGTGGTTACAAAGTTAAACATAAAAGATGTATGAGAGATCATTTATACTCAAGAAAAAAAAAATGTCCAGCATTAAAAAATATTATTGAATTAACAGAAGAAATAAAACAACATATTCTTGATAATAGAATATATAAAATTCCTAAACTATCTAAAGAAGAAAAACAACCTACTTTTATTCAGAACATCCAATATAATAATACTATGAATAATTATGTAAATAAACTAGATACAATTGATAAATTAACTAAACTAATGGAATATAAAGATAAAGAAATAATGTTTTTAGAAGATGATATGGAAGATAATTTTAAAGTAAGGGTAGATAAAATGAAAGCAGATAGTTTTAAATTTGGTTATAATATAGATGAGAGTCGTCTTTTTGATATAATAGATGAAATTAGTAGAATCAAAAGAGGAGATCTAAAACATATGAATATAGTCTATAATGAGAAACTAAAAGAACTTAATCTTTATAAAAGTGGTTGTTGGGAAAGCCTAATATTAGAAAGAGGCTTAAAAGAAGTTGTTGAAATATTAAAAGAAGTTTTTCTAGACCATTATGAAAAGTATTTATTTAAACAGATATATGTAAGTGAAAAAAATTTCCTAAATAAACAAAAATATAAGGAAGATGTAGAACGTCATTATAAATTCTTATGTTGCTTTGATTTATATCCTTATGTCAAAGATAAGGATGACATGGATATACTCGGTGAAAATGATGGAGATTTTGGTAAATATGATATAGAAGAAAAATGGATGGGAATTTACACTAATATTGCAAATAATATAAAACGATATGATATTAACAAAATGAAAAAAAATATAACAGATATTCTAAAAAATAATACTCAACATAATTTAAAGGATTTGAATAAGACAATAATAGAATTATTAAATATAGATGATGAATTTAAGCAAACAATTGAAAATCCTAATTAAATTTTTGAAATTTGATTATTTAATATTTTATTTATATTATAACATTTATAATGAATACAGCCGGTGTGTGCAGGCAAAGTCTGACTATTGATAAATATTTTAAAGTAATAAAAGAAGATACTAAAACTTATTCAGATAATTCAAATAAATTAATAATAATTTATACAGATGGTTCTAGTATTGGTAATGGATCTAAAAATGCTACTGGAGGAATAGGAGTATATAATGAAACAGAAGATATAAAATATTCACAAAAAATAGTTTATAAAACATTTAATAAACCAGTAACAAATAATATTTGTGAATTATATGCAATTCAATATGCTATTGATAATTATGCAAATCCAAATAAAACTTTAAAAATTATTACAGATAGTCTATATTGTGTAAATATTTTTACAAAATGGGCTCAAAATTGGAAAAGAAATAATTGGAAAAAGAGAGATAATAAACCAATACAAAATTTAGATATGATAAAATATATTTATAGTAAGGTGTGTTGTAATAAAATAGTATTTCAACATTGTTTTTCGCATAAACCAGAACCTATAGATATTAGTAGTATAGAACATAAAATATGGTTAGGAAATAATATTGCTGATAAATTAGCCACTCTAATATAATTATAATTAATTAAATATTTATAATCTTTATTTATTATAAATAATATAGTTATTATGTCTACTTGTCTTGATAGTCATGTTACTATAAATAATAATAAAATTTTTAAACAAAATGGGACTGATATAATTAATAATTTAGATAAGAATACAAAAGTATTTATTGAGTTTGCTGATGCTTCTAATAAATCAAAAGGTTTATTTAATTCTTCACCATTGGGTATTATGAATATTTTATTTAAAAAAAAAAATGGTAAAAAATATATAGGTAAATTTAAGATCACTAATCCAGCTAAAATTAAAGAATCTACTAATTCTTATGATTTTTCGAATACATGTGGAAATGTTACTGGTGATAATGAGTCTGATTCAGAACTGGAATCAGATCTAGATTCGGATTCAGAATCAGACTCAGATTCAGACTTAGAATCAGAGTCTAATTTTAATTCAGTACAAAATGCAGAAAGACAACATCTTCAAAGTCTAAAAGCAGCTAAAGCAGCAAAAGCAGTTCGACCACCAATAAATGCACAACAACCAAAAGGACCACTAGCAAATGTACAACAACCAAAAGAACCACTAGCAAATGTACAACAATCAAAAGGACCACCAATAAATGCACAACAACCAAAAGGACCACTAGCAAATGTACAACAACCAAAAAGACCATCAGTAAATGCACAACAACTAAAAGAACCTTCGGCAATTGTTCAAGAATCAAATTCATTACCACGACCACCACATGTATTATTATCAAACTCATCTAAAAACCCAAATGTATTACTAGCAAGAGCAAGAAATTTGTCACAACATGCTACTACCAATATAAAATCAAAAATTAATGCACAAGTACAAAGACAACAACCACAAGTAGTATCACAACAAAATAATAGTTCACAAAAAGGACAAGCACGATCAACACAACAAAATAATAGTTCACAAAAATTACAAAAAGGACAAGCACGAACAGTACAACAAAATAATAGTTCACAAAAAACACATGCACTAGTAGTATCACAACAAAATAATAGTTTACAAAAATTACAAAAAGGACAAGCACGAGCAGTACAACAAAATAATAGTTTACAAAAATTACAAAAAGGACAAGCACGAGCAGTACAACAAAATAATAGTTTACAAAAATTACAAAAAGGACAAGCACAAGTAGCACCAAAAAAAGCGTCAGATCAAAATATTAATTTACAAGTAGGAGGTTATAAAAAACTGTATATTTCAAAACTAAAAACAAAAAAAACACACAAAAAACCAAATAAATAAATATTCATATAATATTATCAACTAATCCTAATTCAATACATTTATCAGCAGAAAACCAATTATCATGCTTTAATATTTCATCAATATCTTCTTCTTTTATTCTACTATTATCTAAATAAAGTTCTTTGATAGTATTCATAAATAAATTTAAATTATTTAATTCTTCGTTCATATCATCAAATTTACCAGAAGTATTTGAACTTAACTGATGAATTAACATAAAACTATGTTTAGAAATAAATCTTTTTTTACAAACAATGGAAAGTAAAGTAGCAGCGGACGCGCTATAACCATCAATATAACTATAAACAGGGATTTCAGAATTTTTTATAAAATCTATTAGACCAAATATAGATAATACACTACCTCCCGGAGATCTAATATGTAATTCTATAGGTATAGGATCTATACTAAAATTAATAGATAATTCTTTGGAAGCAATACTTGCATCTAATAAACATTTTTGTAATAAAATGGTAGATTCTTCCGAAACATCGCCATAGAAATAAATTTTATTATTATCTCTTTCTACTAAGTATCTACCATCAGATTCTTGATTATAAGGGAAATTAATAATTTCTAAAGTTTCATTATCAATTTCTTTAGAATTAATTATATTATTAGATTCAATAATTGCAGCATTTGTTGATTGTGGTAAAATATTAATTGTTGATAATATAGCAATATTAGAGATAAAATTTCTTCTAGTATTTTTATTATTCATAGTTAAAACAAATGAGTTAGAATATTTTATTAATAAAATAAGTAATAAATAATTTTTCATATTTATTTGTAAATATTATTAAATTCTTAAATAGAAAAAATATATAATATAATAATAAAAATATGACTACAACTAACGAAAATTTTAATTTTAAATTATTAAATGATGCACTTATCGACAACGCTTTAACTAGTTTAAAATTAAATACACAAAAACAGGTAAATTTATTAAAAAAAAAATTTAGCGAATGGAATCGATTAAAAGGTTCTAGAATTGCTCCTACAAGAACTTCTCTTAGATCATCTAATAGAAAAGGAACATTAAGTACTAAAGTGAGATTAAATAGAGCAGAAGCAATAAGTAACGAGATAATAAATCAAATAGACGAATTTAAAGATTTTATGAAGTTAGAAGTATTTTTATTATCAATGGTGTTAAGAGATAATAAAGGTAAAGTAATACCTTTAAAAAAAGATTTAAAAAGATATATATTATCTAACGGTGATTTGAATGTATTTCAATCTAATGCATCAACAATTAAAATTATTAAATCCAATCCAGAATTTAATAAAATTTATATAACACATTTAGAAAAATTAGAGAATATGAAAAAAATAATTATCGAAAATAAAAGTGCTGGCGCCGGTATTGAACATTTTTATAAAGATTTATCAGATATTCTTAATGATATTGAAGCCAATATTGATATAAATATGGATCAAAATAGTAATAATAAATCACAACAATCTATATCAAACTCTCCTTTACACAAAAAAAAGAGAAAAGTATAAATTTTTTTATTCTACAATTATAAATGAACTATAAAGAAATTTTAATTGGTATAATATTAATAATTTATGGTTTACTCAAATTATTTATTGGACTAATAACAATAATGACTTCAGAAAACTTTAAAAATTATATAAGAAAATATAATCCATTTGTTAAAATAGTAATACCATATGACGAAACATTTGCGGCTAAAATGATAGAATTTACCTTTATTATATTTGGATTATATACTCTATTACATGGTCTCGATAAATTTCATATTATTTCTAAAACTATACAACTATTTATAGATTCTAGAAAAACTACATATTTATTATATGGATTAATTGGTATATTTTTAACAATTTTTTATTCATTAGTAGTTTATACAGATATACCAATAGAAAAAAATATAAATGAATTAGATAGATATAAAATTGTAGGAATTATAACAGGATTATCGTTTTTAATCATGTTACCAATATTATTAATATTCCATAAAATTATTGATAATGGATTTTTATCTATTTTTACTCATACTAGATCTAATTTATGTTTTATATTAATTTGTATTATAATTTATTTTATGTATTTAATATTAAAAAATACTAATACAAAAAAAAATTACACTATGACAACAGATATTATTTCATTATCAATTATTCCACTAAATACTTTATGAATTAATGCATTTTAATTACGACATTTCTAAATGTGATTATAATAAATTATTTTTATATTGAATTTATTTTTATATCTTCAAAAAATAAATGACTTATAAGTAATAAATAAATTTATAAATGTTTCGTTGTAGTAAAACTGATAATGGTGTTAATTTAATTATTATCCAAGGCAGTTATTCATACGGACAATCCAATGCTATCGCAGGTATAAAGTTTCAGAATTATGATGATAATAGTCGTCAAGTATATGATATGGGTGAATTATATATAGTTGATGGTGGAATAAATAGTAATTTTGATGGATATGGCGATATTTGTTTAGCTACTAAACAGGGTACTTCCAATATAATGACAGAAGGTTTACGTGTTACTGCTTCACAGTATGTTGGAATAGGTACTAATATACCATTACAAAAATTAACTGTTAATAATGGTAATATTTTAGTTACTTCTAATTCGAATGTTGGTATATCTATTAATAATATATCTACAAATTCAGATTTAGGTTTATATTCATATTCAAACAATACAATTGGTTTATTTTATAATTCGAATATTATTATTGGTAAAGTTAATTCTGGTACATTAACAAATCCATATGAAATTACATCAAATATTATTATTGATACTAACGGAAATATAAATTTCACTGGTAATAGTACTTTTGATAAAGATATTATACTCAAAGGATATTTAATATTTACACAACCTATAAATAATTTCATAAATGCTGTATTTTCAAATATTGATGTTAATTCTAATGCTATTATTAAAAATTTAACAACTACTGGTATCTCTAGTATTAGTAATTTATCTGTATATAATACAAGTACTTTTACTAGTAATTTAATAGTTAATTGTAATTTAACTGTTATAGAATCTGCAGATTTTAATAATATTAATGTATCCGGTAATGTAATTTTGAATAATATTTTACAAGTTTCTAATATTACAACATTGAGTAATCATTTATATGTTACTGGTACTAGTACATTTAATAGTAATTTAGTTGTCTCATCATATAATACAACTTTAGGTGGAACACTCAATGTAACAGATGTAACATCATTATCTAATCAATTAATTGTTAAAGGAACTAGTACATTTAATAGTAATTTAGTTGTCTCATCATATAATACAACTTTAGGTGGAACACTCAATGTAATAGATGTAACATCATTATCTAATCAATTAATTGTTAAAGGAACTAGTACATTTAATAGTAATTTAGTTGTCTCATCATATAACACAACATTAGGCGGAACACTCAATGTAACAGATATAACATCATTATCTAATCAATTAATTGTTAAAGGAACTAGTACATTTAATAGTAATTTAGTTGTCTCATCATATAACACAACATTAGGTGGAACAC
>JACCDX011889360.1_pt1 | contig 13495 bp, 6 predicted proteins | sample 7449681 | NCBI WGS metagenome assembly JACCDX01 (sample SAMN15323450, study PRJNA562643) | freshwater metagenome | isolation source: river surface water | place: USA:Blue River Watershed | collected 2017-08-18
ATAACCATTGATGCTGTAGGTGTAAATGTTTTATCAAAAAGCGTAAAACCAACCAAACCAGAAGCTGAAACACTTTTTATAGAACTTGTGGTGGGTGTTGGGGTCGGTGTTTTTGTGGGGGTTGCGCTTGCGCCGCTTATTGTAAAATTAACACCTAATTGCGGATAAGGCGTTTTTGTTGGGGTAGGTGTCGGTGTATTCGTAGAAGTAACCGTTGGAGTTGGAGTAGGGGTTGGTGTCTCTTCAAAATCACATTCAAAATAAGCGTTGAAATCAACAGTGTCATAAGGTAATGCTGATGGTGTTACGGGAGGACATATGCCCAATATAAAGAAAGAACCAAATAAGTCTGGACATGGGCTTACACATGGGTACGAACCTTTTAATAGGCAGGTACCGCCCAAAGAAGAAGATAAACACCATTCTTGGTTATTAAAGTAAATAAAACCGGATTGAACACCGTTACCGCTGTAATATATTTTTGAATTATAAGTACCACCAGATTGATATTGGCCAGAATATCCAGATAATGGTGGTAATAATGTCCTAAAACAATATTCAGGTTCTTGACAAGTCTGTGGTGTGGTTGTTGGGGTAGGTGTGGGCGTTGGTGTCGTTATTGGAGTTGATGAGGGAGCCGGGGCTAAACAAGCTGCGCAATTGGTGTAGTCTGGAGAACCCAAATCAGGGCCTCCGGGTCCTGAAAACTCCACAAATGAATAACATTCCCCATTATAGACATAAACAGCACCATTAAATGCTGTCTCTTCATCTACTGAACCGTAAAATATTGAAGAATCAGAACATTTATAAAGTAAAGCAGGAACTTTGCAAGTATCAACACATATACTGCTACTTATTTGTATACCAACATAAGGTTTTGAAACATCGACACAAACATTTGTTCCAGAACCAGTTCCAGTTATTAGGTCGCCACAATAGTTATAATAAGACCAACCAGTAGAACCAGTGGTTACACCTGAGAATCCGGGACAAGTTGCTTGTTCTACAAAAGTATGGTTTGAGAATGAATATATGCTACCAGTATCTTCATAATCTATAACTGTAGCATATCCTGTATATTGTGGGCCACCCACATAATAAACAGAACCCGCTATTAAAGTATTGCTAAATCCGCTAAACCTAAACTTAGCTCCATCTACACCACATTCCTGAAAAGATACTATAGAGTCGCAACAACCTTCAAGTTCCATGCTGACAAAGAATGAAGTGGTTGTAGGACTGCCAGAAGAACAAACAATAACAACTTCATTACCCCCTATGTTTTCGGTTATCGGAGAACCGTCAAGACAAGAATAATAGGTATAGGATTGTTGAGAAGCAGATTCGTTTGTTACAAACCAAGAACAACAATTGCTACTACAAAAACTATAATCACAAGTAATAGAGCCACCAGCGGCCATTTATCTTTTTTTTATAAATAACTACGTTATTGCTTTTTTTTCAAAGCATATTCTATTTTTCTTATTACCATATCAGATGTTATTTTTTTGCTACATTCAAACATCCTTTCAGTATTTTTATGTTCTGGACACCAAAACCAGTCAGACTGGTCTAATTTATATTTGTTGAAACAACCATTACAGGTGTTTTCTGGGGCTTCTATGCGTAAACAATCTGATGGCTCTGTATATGCCTCTGAAAAACCCGATATTAAAACAGTGGGCGTATCACAAGCCCAAGAAAGCCAAGATAAGCCACTGCCGATACCAACAAATACTCTAGATTGTGTTAATTCATCAATAACATTTTCCAAAGTTCCAGCCGGGTGTTTTTCCATACCTTTTGGATAATTATTTCCCATAAAACCGTCCTCTTCTTTGGATAATATTTTTACAACATAACCTTTTTCTTTACACCAGTCAACAACTTCTTGCCAACCATTTTCATTGTTCCAATATTTGGCTTGAGCGGTACTATGAAAACCTATTGCTATCTGTTTTTTCTTTTTTAATTTCTTTTTATTTATTCTTGGTTTTATTTCTTTGAAATCTAAGCCTAATATATCAGATGCAGTTTTTTGTAAGGGTTGTAACTTAAAATTATTTGGGTTTTTATCATAATCTATTTGACCATCTTCTTTGTAATACCAACCAATTCTATATAAAGCAAATAGATTATGAACAACAACACCGGGTTCTACAAAGTTAATTTCTTTATATTCATTAATGAAAAGATTGTTATGGAAAGTACTACATATTACATTACACTTATGTTTTAACCTAAATTCATCAACATAAGGAATCCAAGCCAATGTATCGCCCAAAGAGGAAGATTCAAAACATATGTAAACATTTTTGTTTTCATAGTTTGGTACTATGGTTTCAACATAACCTTGAAAATCTAAATTTATCTTCCAATCAACAAAATATTTTTTATTTGTTTTAGCGAAAAAGTTTTGTGCTATATTTACATCGTATTCCGTATTTTCACCATTTATAAAACTAACATGGCAGTAGCTATTTCCTTTAACATAATTAAAGTTTGCACCATCTACAAAATTGTAATTATAATCGAAAATATTTTCTCTTATTATATTGTTATTTATTGAAATATTATCGTATATAGTTTCCATTATTTTTTTTTAAATTTAGATATATCTATCCTCTTTAAATACCTTATCTAAAATTGAAATTCCTCCAGTTTGTTTAGTAGGGGGTTTTGGGAAAATACCAATGCCTTTATAACCTATGTTATCAGACAAAAATAAATCAGAAGTGTCCCATTTTGAATTTTTATAAATGTTTTCAACAAAATTGAAATATTTTTTTTGAATCATGTAGGCGTGTGTCCCATAAAACCTATCAACTATAAAATAACCATCTGTTTGTTTTATTATATTGGTATTATTGTGATAACCAAATGAAAACAAAACCAAATCCTCTTTTTCCATTATTTGCGCTGCTAAATTAATCAAACGCACAAATTTTTCAACGGTTGTTTCCATAACCGCATCACATTCAAAAATAATAATATAGTCTGAGTTTGTTTTTACACCTTCTTCAAAAGCCTTTTTATGGCCAAGATAACAACCATAATGGGCTGGTGTTAATGAATTTCCGGGTGTGTTTGATATTTTATCTGGATATGCACAATTTTCTTTTGGAGGAGTCTCTGCATATCTTCTACTTAAAATTGGTTTATAGTCTATGTCGTAATATAAAAGTTTACTTATGGATTGAATTGATTTAGCCTCCCTATCAGCTTCTATATCTGTTAATATATGAAATGCTGTAAATTTTTTTTCTTTAGCTAAACCAAAATGCTTCAAAAGTTTTACATAAGAATATGAAATATCTTCGTTTATATATGTTGCCAAACCATCATAATCATTACCATAAGTTTCTAATTTTGTCAGAAACAAAGGTAAACCAAAAGATACCGCCTCTTTAACAGCTATTGGCGATAATTCAAATAAAGACGGGAAATAGAATAAATCACTGGCTTTGTAATAATCCTCCACGTTCTCCCTTTCCCCGTGCCATATACAGTTTTCAGGTATAGAGTCCATCAGAGGTTTCCAGTATTCGGAAAAATTATCAGCTTGATTGCCAACAAAATGGAACATTATATTTAAACCTAAACATTTTTTAGCCAGTTCTATTATGTGGGATTGGTTTTTCCATTCACAAAAAAGGCCGACATGCAAAACGTGATAATAATTTGGGTCGAAACCCATTTTTTCCTTTGCTTCTTTTTTGTTGTAATCAACTTTTTGGATTGGATATTCCCATAAATCGCAATCGCAAGGTATTGTACCATTGAAATGTTTCTCAAAAACATTTTTAGACCAATTGGAAACTAATACAAATTTATCTGCTAAAAATTTTAATTTTTCTGGCTTAGTATGGGAAGAGTGCGTTGTAACTACAATATTATAATCCCTTCCTTTTGAATATATCTTGTATAGAATATTGTGTTTTATAAAACTTTCGGGTGTCTCTTGAAAATGTATAACATCTGGATTTAAAGTATTCAACAAATCAATAATAACATCCTTATTATTTGGTAATGTAATTAATTTATCACCCAGTAGGGATTTTATTTTAGTTTTTTGAACAACTAAAACACCACCAGTTATATCCTCCCATTCTATACAATATATATCAAAATCATTTTGGAACGATTTTATTTGGGCTAATAGATATTGTGGCATACCACCAGTAGAAAGGTGTGGAACTATGTAAACCAATTTTTTCATATTTAAAAAATAAAAAACCCGACCATTTTGTAAATAATTGATTACAAATGGTCGGGTTATGTGATAACAAAAATAAAATTATTAACTTCTGTTCCAGAAAAACATGTACTCCATATTAATATCCATATACCTTTTGTTTGAAATAAAGAAGAAATCAACCGCCTTTTTATCTTCAACAAAATTTAGGATTCTAAATTGTTTATCTGAAAATATAAGCAAAGGATATTTTTTACCATCCTTATCTGTAAGCCATAATTTATTATTTTCCTTTTCTATTTTGAAAGATAAATTCTCTCCCTTAGAATTTACCATTGCCCAATCACCGATATACTGGTTTTCAAAACTGTCCAATGAAACATTAAAAGAAGATGGGAAACCATACTTAGACAATTTAAACTCATCATCAGAAATAAGCGAAAAACCCTCAGACCTAGTTAAAATATTTTTTAAAGCCAAATCTGAAATTTGTCTGGAAATAAAAAATAGTCTATTTGAAAAATTTTTAATTGCAGAAAGACTATCGCCGAGCGGGTTGGTATTTGTTTGTGTTTCACCGTTTGAAAAATATGTTACGGTTATCTCATAAAAAAGGGTGTCTTGTTTTGTAATGAAAGATGTATCGCCCACGACTTCCTTTTTGTTAATTTGATTCTGTTGTGCCAACAGTGTTATTTGAAACACAGATAATAGAATAAATAAAATATACTTCATATTTGTTTTATGTTAAAATTAAAATGTTTTTAAAAAAAGAAAATGGTTTTTATTGTTTTCTCAAGATGAAATCTTTATCATAAGACATGTATTGGTTATTTTTCTTGTAAAGAATCAAATTTTCACCCGTTTTAGGGTATGCCATTAACCTAATCATATCGTTAGAAAATAACATGACCCTATAACCAGTACCACTAAATGTCAATCTAATATTACCGTTAGCGGTTTTTATAATTTTGGCAGGAACAAAACTTTGTCCTGAAACTTTTACTTCATAGTCTCCGATAAAACTATCACCAAATAAAGATTCAGTATAATCTGCCAATGTTTCCAAACCAACTTTGGTAGCCTCTGAGTTTAAATTATTCCATTGTCTTAAAATTCTATCTAAATCCATAGATTGAGTGGTAAAATAGACATGGTTTCTAATTAAACTATTAACCTCTGAATAAAGTCTGTTCATGGTAGTGACAGAATCTCCTAACATCTCTTTGACGTTTTCTTCTTCACCTGTGTCATATTTCTTGGTTTTTTCCCTGAAATACCTGTTTGATGTAAGACCTCCTACGGTTGTCGTGGTTGTGTATCCAACTTTGCTCAAAACAAAAGTGTCAATAGTTGGATACCCGTTTTGACCCATTAAGACCATGGGTAAAAACAATAAAATAAAAAATACTTTCTTCATAGTTAATTGATTTTTATTTTTTTAATTGATTTATTTCTGCTTTCAACAATTCTATTTGTTTTTGCTGTTCCTGAATTGCCTTGACAAGTACAGGAATTAAGTTTGCGGATTGCATGAAGTATCTATCATCTTGTGCCTGATAGTGGACTACATTCAAATTATCTCCTTGAGGTAATATATTTTGAAGAGGTTCTACCTCTTGTGCAATAAAACCAACATCAGGTATGTCTTTCTTTCCTCCATCTCTCATATTCCAATCAAATGCAACAGGTCTTAATCCTAAGATAAAATCTAAACCTATTTCTAATGTTTCTACATTCTTTTTATCCCTTTCATCGGAAGGGGAACTAATTGATGTATCATAACAGTATAAATTAACAATACTACTATTTCCTAACATGATGCTGTTGGTACCTTGACCTCTTGATACTGAACCTATTACAATTTCGTTTGTATTTCCATTTGCGGATGCTCTAGAATCATTTCCTATATATATTGAACTACCAGAAGTCTGATTATTTCCTCCGGAGGTGATATAAAATCCTGCGTTGTAACCTACTCCAGTATTTGTACTACCTGTCGTCATCGCAGCAAGGGCTCCATACCCCATTGCAGTATTATAACTACCTGTTGTGTTAGAAGTTAATGAATAATTACCTGCTGCTGTATTAATACCTCCTGTTGTGGTTGCATCTAGAGAATATGCACCTATGGCGACGTTATCCGTCCCTGTAGTGTTAGCGTATAGGGCTTGATAACCTATACCGGTGTTATCGTTGCCTGTTAAATCTGTGGAAGGAGTTCCTCCAGTGAAAGACCCTAAGAAAGTACTTCTACTAGCTGTTGTTAGGGCTCTACCTGATTCATACCCTACAGCGACATTATACACACCTGTTGTATGGTCTAGTCCTGAATTAGCACCATAAAAACTATTGTATTGACCACTAGTGGTATAATAACCGGACTGCGTTCCTGTAAAAGTGTTTAAATTACCTGTTGTGAGATAACCGGCGGTTTTTCCTATAAAAGTATTATCAGAAGATGCGGTATTACTCCTACCTGCTTCAAATCCGATGGCGGTGTTATGTGAACCTGTAGTGTTATTGTAGAGGGCAAGTCTTCCAATTGAGGTATTATTGGTGCCTGTAGTGCTTAACCTCATTGATTCAGAACCAACCGCAGTGTTGTTTGCCCCTGTGTTTGTGTATAAAGCAACTGCACCTACAGCAGTGTTATTGCTAGAAGTGGTGTTGGAGTACAACGATTGCCCTCCAATTGCGGTATTTTGTGCCCCTGTTGTATTAAGTCGCATCGCTTCAGAACCTAGCGCAGAATTAAGTACCCCAGTTGTACTGCTGTAACCTGCCACGTAGCCTACAAACACGTTTGCATTACCTGTATTCGAGCGTCCAGCACCCCATCCTACTGAAGTATTTGAATTAGAGGTTGAATTACTAAATCCGGCATCATAACCTAAATGGGTGTTATAACTACCTGTAGTATTAGAAAATCCTGAACCAGAACCTATAAAAGTGTTTTGAATTCCGGTCGTATTACTAAAACCTGAAGATATACCAAATACACTGTTATTTGTACCTGATGTATTGTATCTAAGAGAGGTCACACCTACGGCAGTATTTGATACTCCTGTTCCTTTCGTGTCATACATTGAATAGGCACCAATTGCTATATTATTAGTTGAACTATCAGAAGTAAATAACGCAGCAGTTCCTATTGCAACATTTTGATATCCGGTGGTTGTACTATATAATGCCGCATATCCTATACCGATGTTGTTATTTCCGGTTGTGCTAATTCTACTTACTTCAGGACCTATCGCAATATTATTATTACCTGTTGTATTATCCCTTAAAGCCAATCTACCAACAGCCACGTTTGCTAGACCTGTTGTGTTAGAATTTAATGCAGACGCACCTACCGCAGTATTCGATGCAATATTTCCTGACCCTCTACCTACTCTAATACCATTTATATTAGCGTCATTAACAGTTCTAAAACCTCCGTTTACTGTTAAAGTAGAATCAGCAGTTAAAGTATTAATACCTATTTTACCAGAGTTCTCATATATTATACTGTTACCGATAGAATTGGTACCTGTAAATTCGGGAATGTAATTTGCTGTACCTGTGATTTGCCAGTCTCTTGCAAAAACACTTGTATCTGAAATATTCAATTTCAGATTTATACGGTTTGATAAAGAGGTAGTGTCTTGTTTTTTTAAGTACGGAGATAACATAGTAGAGGTATCAGATGCTATAATAACTTTTGAACCCCCTACTGTTATATTATTTGTGAATCTACCACCACCAGTTACGGTTAAAGTAGAATCAGGTGATGTTGTGCCAACACCTAATTTTCCCGCTGGTATTATGGTTGTCGTAGTATTGCTATTACCAATGGTTGTCGTGTTTGAACCATTACCTATACCTTGATATCCTATAACAATTTCATTAGTATTCCCATCTGCTGATGATTTTGCATCTGCACCTATATATATTGACCTATTTGAGGTTGAGTTTTCATTAAGTGAAGTTGTGTTCGCACCAGCATTTACTCCTAAAGCAACATTAAAATATCCAGTTGTGTTATTATTTAGGGCGGTAAGACCTATTGCGGTATTACTATATCCGGTAGTATTTAAATATAAAGAACCTTGACCAAGGGCTGTGTTAGAATTACCACTTGTATTACTAAACATAGAGTTGATACCTATAGATACGTTACTGTACCCTGAATTAATATTATATAAAGAATTAAAACCAATTCCTATATTCGACGAGCCTAAAAAGTTAGATTGAGAGGATGGTAACAAACTTCCACCGTTACCAATCCATATATTCTCCCCAATTGTAGAATCAGATGCATTATTGTTTATACTTAATATTTCGCTACCATATGAATTCACACCCAATCTATTAATCGTTAATTGTTTAGTAAACCTACCACCACCAATAACCGTTAACATAGAATCTGGGGAAGTTGTACCTAAACCCAATTTTCCGTTTAAGTATGTTTTGGCAGAAGATTCTGAATATACAGCATAAGAAATAGAATCAGTTCCGGTAGAAGAGCTAATTTCTATAGCAGAATTTCTTATAGCACCACTATTTGCACTAAACCTGCCCCCAAAAGAATATGCATTACCAGAAGATATAGCATCAATACCGATAGTGGAACGACTAAACATACCAGATGGTGAACCATTTGTCGCAGAGAATAAACCGGCTGTATTATTAAAATTCCCAGCAAAACCCTCAACTCTTGAGCGAATGCCATAAGAATTTAGTGCGCCATTTTCATTATTCGTTACATCCAATGCATATGTACTGCCAGCTTTTGACCCGGGAGCTGCAGGAGGAGGAAACCAAACAATACTGTCAAAACTTATTCTAACCGCCACATCGCTAGATGGTAAAACACCAAATCCGCTATTACCCATAAAATAATTTCTGGCTGGTGTTGGGCTATATATGGAAAAATAAATCGTGTCAGAAGAAGGTAGTAGAGGTAATGAAGAGTAATTGAAATATAGGGAGGCATTTACCAATCTGTTACTATAAGTTTCGTTTATTTCTTGATATTCACCAATCTTTATAAAACCAAGATTTTTGCTTAATGTAATATCATCGGTAAACCTGCCACCACCAATAACTGTTAATGTGGAATCTGGAGTCATGGTATTTAAACCTAATTTATTGTCTAAGTAAGTAAAATTCGGGCTTGATTCAATAAAGTTTGAAGTTGTGAAATATGCCACCTGATTGGGATAGCCAGAGCCGATAATACCGCTATTTAATTGGGTAAAAAAGAAATCTGGGAATGCGGACAAGTTAGCCGATGGAGAAGAGTTTAACTCTTCACCATTCAAATATAGTTTTATAGTGCTACTATTATCTCCTATATTCAATATATTATCTGTTGAATTATAAGAAACAACACTATTGCCTAAAGTATTTGAATCATTAAATATGGGTAAATAACCGGCTGTCCCGTTCACAAAAGGTAGTGGCTTAAATGTTGTTGTAACAGTGTCCCAAAGATAAAACCTGCCAGTTAATTTATCAATGTACATATAAGCATTGTTTGCGCCGACAACACTGTAATTAGGGGGGCCATCCCCCCTGTACACAAGACCATCACCTGTGGTTTGAAAACCTAACCTGATTTTAGTCCCGACAAGTGGATATTGCGCTATGGAATATAAAGAACATAATATGAAAAACGACAGGAAAAAACTTCTTAAAGTCATATATTTTTTACGATAAATATATGGTGATTAATTTTAGTTTATATTATTGGCAAAGCGATAATATACCATCCCTGTTTGTTACCGAAATATAGTTTACGTTTGATATTCCTTGAACAGATGTAAAAAATCCCCCATAAAATATATCCAAATTATCCTTTATATACATAGTGTATACACCGTTCGGGGGGTAAATTTCTTGATTTTTGAATTTAGGGTTTCTAACAGTAGTACCTTGTCTAAGATAAATTAAACCACCATATGATTCTGAGCCATAAGTATTAAAAATACCACAAACAAAAACTTCATTAAGTGTAGTTGGATTTGTCAATAAAATTTTATTAATGTAAGAATTGGTTGGAAATTGAGATGTGTTAAAAGATGTATTTTCAGAACCATCTTGATTTAAATAAACAATAGCATTTCTAGATTGACCGTTGAAAGAGCCAAATCCACCAACAACACAAACGGTTCTATTTCCTGTTTCAACCACATCATTAACAATGGAATCGAAACCGGAACCAATATTAAAATAAGAGTCTATTTTACCATCCAAATCTAATCTAACAAATCTATTATATGATAAACCACTATATGATGTAAAGTCGCCACCAACATATATTTTATCTGAAATTTGTTTTACTAAATATACAGCGCCTTCTGTATCTGTTCCGCTACCAACATCAAAACTGGAATCTATAGTACCATCTGAATTTAATCTTATTACATTATTGCCAGTTAGACTATTTCCCGAATAATAATAAAAAATACCACCAACAAGTATTTTACCATCATTTTGAACATTAATGCTATACACATATCCCGGAGTTGTTAAACCCAATTTAAAGCCACCACCAAATGAACTATCCAAAGAACCGTCTGAATTTAATCTAACAAAACTATTTACACTATTAGAATTATAATTACTAAACCTACCACCAACTAATATTTTATTATCACTTTGAATCGCGATAGATATTACAATACCATTGAAACCCGTTCCAGTGTCAAATAATGTTTCTTTATTACCAAACAAATCTAACATCACTAATCTATTATTAGTCACATTTTTATATGTTGTAAAAGAACCCCCAACTAGTGTTTTTGTACCATACCCGTGTATGACATTAACTTCTGCATTGAACCCAGATGATGCACCTACTGTTAAATATGGGTAACAACAAACAGTGTTACTCAAATCCCCGTTACTGTTTATTGTATAAGAATTGCCAGAGTAACCAATCCTATTATATGTTGTACCCCAATCAGCAATACCTAAAACACAATTTGACTCGTTATCATAAACCCTTAAAGAAGGGTTCCATGTAGAAGACCTTTGATAAACGTCATTATATGTAACAGAACTGTAACATAAATCATTTTGACTTATGTTTGAGACCTTAACAAAATATCTGCTACAAAATACCGGGCTTTTTGTTGGTGTTATTGTAGGAGTAATAGTAGGGGTTATACTAGAGGTTGGTGTATTAGTGGGTGTTGGCGTGTTGGTTCTTGTAGGTGTATTCGTTGGGGTAGGTGTGTTTGTCGGAGTTGTTGTATTTGTTGGGGTTGGTGTATTGGTTCTTGTCGGTGTATTCGTTGGTGTTGTTGTATTTGTAGGAGTTTGGGTCGGTGTACTAGTTGGTGTAGGACTTACATTCGCACAATATATTTGAGATTGTATTACCGAGTTTTGGGTTATATTATCGAAACCTATCGTATAAACTTTTGCCTCACTACTATCTAAAAGGTAGGTAATATTACCTATTGTTTGCCCAGTAGTTTGGTTTGGACAAAAGTTTATATTTTGATAATAAATTCTATTACCATCAAAAAATCGGAGAGAATAATAATCTTGATAAACATTTAATGGGTCATTTATATGACTACAAGCATCCGCCACGCTAGTAAAACCACTTATAATAACTGGGTCAAAACTATAAACCCAACCATAATCCAATGTTTTTGTTCTACAAGACCTATCTGTTGATGTGGGCGTCGGCGTTACGGTTGAAGTGGGGGTGTTTGTTGGCGTAATTGTAGGTGTTGGTGTATTTGTTGGTGTTCTTGTTGGGGTTACAGTATTTGTTGGGGTATTCGTTGGAGTAGGGGTTGTGGTACGAGTTGGTGTATTGGTAGGAGTTACCGTTCTGGTTGGAGTGACAGTAGGGGTGGGTGTATTTGTTTTAGTAATAGATGGCGTTGGTGTGGGGGATGCCGAACCATACACCCTCAAACCTTTCAATATCCTTAAACGTAAATTAACATCTAAACTCATAAAACCCTAGCCGTTGCTTTTATACCCCAAGTATTTATTGTTGAAATTGCAAACAGCGTAACTAAATTATTAGAAATATCAACAGTAAGAGTTATATCTGAAGTATTTCCACTAGAAAAATATACATTATCTCTGTAACCTGCAACTGAAGAGGTATTTGCCCAATATGCAGATACATTGCCCATCCTGAAATTAGTATCTGGTAAAGAATTATTAAATAAATAATAATCAAATATGACAGAATTACCAGAAGATGCTGGTATCTGGTATAAAGGTCTCGGACCACCGCCAGAACCAATCTGAATTCCAGTAACATTAAAATATAAATTACCATCGGTATTTACTGCAAATATAGGTCTATTAACTAGTGTACCAACTTCTAATAAATTTCCGGTATTTGAATTAATAACTTCTACTAAATTTCCAGTAGAACCAGAAACATTTAATAGGGAAGTTGATGTACCATATATTTGAACCTTTGACGTTGGTAGCGAAGTGCCAATACCAATATCACCACTATCTTTAACATGAAAAAGAGGTTGGGTTAAACCATTAATTAAACTAATTGCGTTAGAACTATATGTTGTACCGGAACTAACTAAAGTTAATGTAGCATCTGGGCTATTTATACCTCCCCCTATACCAACTCTTCTGTTACCAAAAACGCCTAATATTGGAACTGAAAAAGAATCCTCTACTCTTAATATACGATAATTCTCACCAGAAGAGCCACGAATAGTAACTTTTGAAGTACCAGTATTTGTACCAATTCGAACACTACTAGTTAAGCCAGTTGTAATTGAAATATCAGTTGATGCAGATATGTTCAAACTCCCATTATTAACCCTAAAAAATCCATTATTTGTTGTTGAATTGTATTCTAAGTTTATTTTATTATCATTTATAGATAAACCACCATCACTTGTGTTTATTGCTCCATTAACATCTAAATGGAAATTATTTAAAGGATTAGAATCTTTGTTTATAAAAACCTGTGGGAAACTACCGTGTTTAAATCTAGAAATCAAATAACTATTACCCCCACCACTATAATAAATGTCAAAAACCGAATTAGAATTAGTACCGGTTAGTAAAAGTTGACCGGAGGATACTGTAAAACCAGTTGCGGTACTTGCAGAATTTATTGTACTATTAGAAATTAAAACGCCGCCATTACGGGGGTTTGTTATTGTTGAAAAACCTGTACCAGATGAACCAGATGTTCCGTTATTACCAGATGTTCCGCTGGTGCCAGAAACGCTAACACCAGATGTTCCAGAAGTTCCGTTCCCACCGGACGTTCCGCTGGTTCCAGAAACGCTAACACCAGAT
>JACCDX011323456.1_pt1 | contig 13494 bp, 12 predicted proteins | sample 7449681 | NCBI WGS metagenome assembly JACCDX01 (sample SAMN15323450, study PRJNA562643) | freshwater metagenome | isolation source: river surface water | place: USA:Blue River Watershed | collected 2017-08-18
GATCGAGCGCGAGGTGTCGATGATCGGCTCGAGCCGCACGCCTGGCGGCATCTGGCTGGCCATGGCCTTGAGTGTGGCGCTCAGGCCATCGACCACCTGGATGGTGTTCTCGTCCTGCGACTTCTGCACCGTCAGCAGCAGGGTGCGGGCGCCGTTGTACAGGGCCAGGCTCTCGACCTCCTGGGCGCCATCGGACACCCGCGCCACCTGGTCCAGGCGGATCGGCGTGCCGTTGCGTCGCGCCACGATCAGGCGGCCGAAGTCCTCCGGTCGCTCGACGCGGGCGTCGATCTGCACCACCCGCTCGCGGTCCAGGGCGCGCACCGCGCCCACCGGCAGCTCCTGGTTCTCGCTGCGTACCGCGGCCACCACCTGGTCGGGCGTGATGCCCAGCGACTCCAGCGCCTGCGGGTTGAGGTAGAGGTTGATCTCGCGCCGGGTGCCGCCCACCACGGTGACCGAGCCCACGCCGCGCACGTTCTCCAGGCGTTTCTTGAGCACCTGGTCGGCCCACTGGGTCAGTTCGACGGGTGACAGCGCCTGCACGCCGGGCGCCGCCGCCTCCGCCGCCGGCAGCACCGCCACCGACCACACCGCCTTGCTGGACGGGTCATAGCGCAGCACCCGCGGCTCCCTCACCTCGGCGCGCAGGCTGGAGCGGATGGCGGCGATCTTCTCGCGCACGTCCTCGGCCGCCTTGCGACCGTCGACCTGCAGCTGGAACTCGACGATCACCACCGACTGCCCCTCGTAGCTGCGCGAGGTCAGGGAGTTGACGCCGGAGATGGCGTTGACCGCCTCCTCGATCTTGCGGCTCACCTCGCTCTCGACGATCTCGGGCGCGGCGCCGGGGTATTCGGTGGAGACGACCACCACCGGGAAGTCGACGTTGGGGAACTGGTCGACCTTCAGGCGCTGGAGCGAGAAGAGCCCCAGCACCACCAGGGCGGCCATCACCATCACGGCGAAGACGGGGTTGCGCAGGCTGACGCGGGTGAACCACATGGGGCCGGTCCTCGGGTCAGGGGGCGGGGCGGGACGAAGCAGGCGCCGAACCGGAAGCCGTCTTGGCCGCCGGTGCCAGGGCCTGCGTGAACCGCACCTGCGCGCCTTCGCGCAGCGCGCCCACATGGCCCAGGAGCACCTGCGCGCCCTCGGCGACGCCGCCCACGGCCACCACCTCGGTGCCCGCGGACTCGCCGCGCGCGCCCGGGGTCACCGGCTTGTGGGCGATGCGCCCGCCCTCGATCACCTGCACATAGGGCTGCGGCTTGTCGGTGCGCACCGCGCCCAGGGGCACGGCCACGGCGCGGGTGCGCCCGGTCTGCAGCTGGCCCTGCGCGAACAGGCCCGCGCGCAGTCCCGGCACCGCGGCCAGCGACAGGTACACCGGCACGCTGCGGGTGCCCGCCTGGGCGGCCGGGTTGATGCGGACCACCCGGGCCTCGACCGGGGCGGCCAGGCCTTCGATGGACACGCGGGCCACCTGTCCCACCCGCACCTGCACCGACTCTGCGGCGCCCACGCTGGCCTCGAGCTCGAGCCGGGTCGGGTCGACGACCTCGACCACGCGCGCGTCCACCCCCAGCCGCTCACCCGGCTGCGCCAGGCGCTGCGACACCAGGCCGGCGATCGGCGCGCGCAGCACCGTGTCGTCCAGCGTCTTGCGCGCCACGTCCACCGCCGCCAGGGCTGCCTTGTGCGTGGCCTGCGCGCCTGCCAGGCTGCTCTGCGAGGTCTCGAGCGCGGTGCGCGAGATGAAGCCCTGGTCCACCAGGGCCTTGTTGTTGTCGTACTGGCGCTGGGCGATCTCGACCTGGGTGCGGGCCGCGTCGGCCTGCTCGCGGGCCTGCTGCAGCCGGGCCTGGTACTCGGTCGGGTCGATGCGGGCGATCTCCTGGCCCTGGCGCACGCGGTCACCCTCGCGCACCGCGAGGCCCTGCAGCTCGCCGGCCACCCGGGCCTTGACCAGCGCCGAGTTCACCGCGCGCAGGCTGCCGCTGATCGCCAGGCCCTGGGACAGCTCCAGGCTGCGGGCGGCCACCACGTCGGTGGCGGCCAGTTCGATGCCGGCCTCGACCGGCGCCGAGGCGGCCGCTGCGGGCTTGGCTGCGGAAGGCGCACGCGCGCCGCTCAGGGCGCGCCAGCCGAAGGCGCCGCCGGCGACGACCACCACGGCCGCGGCCAGCCAGGTCAATCGGGCTCTGCGGCTCATGCAGCCTCCGTGCGCGAGGCGGTGCGGCCGGCAGGCCGCGACAGCAGCCCGTTCAGGAGAATCTCGGCCTGGGCCGCGATGTATCGGCGCGGGTCGATGGCAAAGGACGCCGGCACGCAGGCGCCGATGGAGTGCTGGTTCATCTGCAGATGGATCATGGGAGCGATGACGCTGAACACCGCGTAGTCCAGGTCGGGGATGTCGAACTCTCCGCGGTCGACGCCGCGCTGGAGCACGCGGCGTATCAGCTGCGTGCCGGGCAGGATCACCTGCTCCTGGTAGAAGGCGGCCAGCTCGGGGAAGTTGCGGGCCTCGCTGAACATCAGCTTGGTGATGCCCGAGGCGCGGGTGGCGCCGACCCGCTCCCACCAGCTGTCCAGGCAGTAGCGCAGCATGTCCGGGGTGCTGCCCTCGAAGCGCTCGAACTCCTCGTTCCACTCCGGGAAGCGCTGGGCCAGGGTCTCATGGACGACCGCCTTGAACAGGTCCTCCTTGCTCGCGTAATAGAGGAAGAGTGTGCCCTTGGAGACGCCGGCGCGGGCCGCGACCTCCTCCACGCGGGTGGCGGCGAAGCCCTTCTCGACGAACAGGTCCAGCGCGGCATCGAGCAGCTCGCCGGGGCGGGCCTGCTTGCGCCGCTCGCGCTTGACGGGGGTGTCTTCGGACATGGACTCGGGGGAGTGGGTGGCAGGCGGGGGTGCCCCCGCGGCCATTAATGACTGACTGGTTAGTAATGTAGGCCCGCCCGCCTGCCGCGTCAAGCGCCCGGACGGGGCGGCAGGGTGGGTGCCCTGGGGGGCGCCGTGAGCCGCAGGCCCAGCCACTCGCGCAGCACGCGGTAGCTCAGGTCCAGCCCGGGCGGGGAGGGCAGCCACTCCATCACCGGGTGCTCGCGCGGCAGCGGCAGCCGGGTGGGCGCCGGCAGCACCTCGAAGCCCTCGGCCTCGAAGTGCGCCCGGGCGCGCGGCAGGTGCCAGAAGTCGGAGACCAGGGCGATGCGCTTCACCCCTGCCGGCTGCAGCAGCCGCGCCATCTGGCGGGCGTTCTCGCCGGTGTCGCGCGACTGCCCGTCGACCCAGCGCAGGGTCATGCCGAAGTCCTGGCGCGCCGCCGCCACCACCGCGCCCGCCTCGGTGGCCGTGCCGCGGCCCGCCCAGCCCAGGCCGCCGGAGAAGGCCAGCGGCAGCCCGGTGGCCCGCGCCAGCCGCACGCCATAGCGAAGCCGTGCTGTCGTGGCCGAGCCCGGCTGCGGCTCGCCATACTCGGGGGCCGCGGGCAGCACGTCGCCGCCCAGCACCACCACCGCCTGCACGCCGGCAGCCCTCACCTGGGCCGCGGACACCACCGGGAATTCGGGCAGCAGCGAGCGCGCCAGCAGCCGCGAGACGCCGGGGGTGCTGACCGCCCAGAGCCCGGCAACGGCTAGCCCGCACACACAGGCCGCCAGGCGTGAGCGCCGCGCCATGAACAGCGCCGCCAGCGCCAGCAGCAAGGGGCCGGCCGGCGGCAGGGCCAGCTGGCTCAGGATCGGTTTCAGGACGCCCCATTCCATGGTGCGGCGATGGTAGCCGGGCGGCCGGTGGCATCGCGTGGCCGCGGCATCTGCCCCCATGCGGACCCTGGCGTCCGCATGCGGCTAAAGTGCGGGGCCTTGCGTCCCCACACTCCAGGAGTCCTCCCATGTCCAGCTCACTCGAAGTCATCGCCCTCGGCGGCGGCTGCTTCTGGTGCACCGAGGCGGTCTACGTCAAGGTGCGCGGCGTCACCGACGTCGAATCGGGCTACTGCAACGGGCAGGTCGAACGCCCCAGCTACGAGCAGGTCTGCACCGGCCGCACCGGCCATGCCGAGGTGGTGCGCCTCACCTACGACCCGTCGCAGGTGACGCTGCGCCAGCTGCTGGAGGTCTTCTTCGTGGTGCATGACCCGACCCAGCTCAATCGACAGGGCCACGACGTCGGCACCCAGTACCGCAGCGGCATCTACTTCACCAGCCCGGCGCAGAAGGCGGTGGCCGACGACCTCATCCGCGAGATGAGCCAGGACAAGACCTTCGGCGCCCCCATCGTCACCGAGGTGGCGCCCCTGACCAACTACTGGCCCGCCGAGGACTACCACCAGGACTTCTTCGAGCGCAACCCGACCCAGGGTTACTGCCTCGCGGTGGCCGCGCCCAAGGTGGCCAAGTTCCGCAAGACCTTCGCCGCCCTCGTGAAAGACTGACCCCGCTTGAACCCGCCCGCGCTCGAATCCCTCCTTCCCGTCGCGCTTCTTATCGCCACCGGCTTCGTCGTCGGCCGCCTGCGCTGGGTGGGCCCGACCACCGCCCGTGAACTCTCCAGTCTGGTCTTCAACCTGCTGATCCCGGCGCTGCTGTTTCGCACCATGAGCCAGGTGCGCCCGCAGGCCCTGGACTTCACGCCCGTCGGCGCCTACTTCATCGGCCTGGGGCTGGTGTACGCCGGCACCCTGATGGTGTGCGGCTTCAGCCGCCGCGGCAGCGTGCTGGCGCTGGCGTCGACGTTCTCCAACACGATCATGATCGGCATCCCGCTCATCGGCCTGGCCTTCGGCCAGCAGGGGCTGATCACGCTCTTCACCCTCTACACCGTACACACGGTGAGCCTGCTCACCTGCGCCACGCTGGTGATGGAGCTGGCGACGCAGCGGGAGGCCCGGATGGCGGCGGCAGCGCCTTCTTCCGCATCGGCAGCGGCCAGCGGTGTCCCGCCGGCCGCGCCCGGCCCCGCCCTCTGGCGTACCCTGTTCGACGCCCTGCGCAAGTCGCTGCTGACCCCGGTGCCGCTTCCCATCCTCGCCGGCATGGCCTTCGCGCAGACCGGCTGGTCCTTGCCTTCGGTGATCGACAAGCCGCTGTCGCTGCTCGGCGCCGCGTTCGGCCCGATGGCGCTGCTGCTGGTGGGCGTGACCCTGTCGCAGGTGCGGGTGGGCGAGCACCTGCGCGGGGCGCTGGGCCTGGTGCTGGCCAAGAACTTCGCGCTGCCCGCCATCGTCGCCGCCGGCGGCGTGGCCCTGGGCCTGAGCGGCATGCCGCTGTGGGTGGTGGTGGTGGTCGCGGCGCTGCCGGCCGGCGCCAACTCCTTCCTGTTCTCCCAGCGTTACCAGGTGGCCGAGGACACGGTGACGACCGCCATCGGCCTGTCGACCTTCCTGGGCCTGGTCACGGTGCCGGTGACGATGGCCCTGGTGCAGCGGCTCTGAGGCGGATCAGACCAAGGGCCGGTGACGGGCCGCATGGCGCGCCGCGTGGTGGGCCGGACAACGGGCGCGATCCTGAGCTGTCGGCAAGGCGGGGGCTAACATCGCGCCATGCTCTCGGCCTCCCAGGCGCTGGCCTTCCTGCTCGCCGCCGTCCTTCTCACCGCTTCTCCCGGTCCCGACAACCTGATGGTCCTGGGCCTGGGCATGTCCCGCGGCCGCCGGGCAGGCATCGCCTTCGGCCTGGGCTGCGCCTCGGGCTGCCTGGTGCACACGGCGCTGGCGGTGGTGGGCCTGGGTGCCTTGGCGGCGTCCTCGCCGATGGCGCTCACCGTGCTCAAGGCCGCTGGTGGTGCCTACCTCGTCTGGCTCGGGGTGCAGGCCCTGCGCCATGCCGGCGGTGCGCGCCTGGCCCCGGGCGAGGGCGGCGGTGAGTCGCTGGCCCGGCTGTTCGGCAAGGGCTTCCTGGCCAACGCGGTCAACCCCAAGGTGCTGTTGTTCTTCCTCTCGTTCCTGCCGCAGTTCGTCGACGGGGCAAGGGGTGATGTGCCCTGGCAGATGGCGCAACTGGGCGTGATCTTCACGCTGCAGGCGGCCGTCCTCTTCGGGGCGCTGGGCTATTTCGCTGGCAGCGTCGGCGCCTGGCTCACGCGCAGGCCCGCGGCTGGCCGGCTGCTCGATCGCCTCGCCGGTGTCGTGTTCATCGCGCTCGGCCTGCGGCTGATCGTCGCGCGCTGAGCGCTCAGGGCGCCAGCCGCTCGCGCAGCCAGCCCTCGGCGCCGGGCGTGTACAGCAGCCGGTCATGCAGCCGGCTCCTGCGCCCTTGCCAGAACTCCCAGCGATCGGGCACCAGCCGGTACCCGCCCCAGTGCGGCGGACGCGGCGGCTGCAGCAGGAACTGCGCGCTGTAGCGGGCGGCGTTGGCCACCAGCACCGAGCGGCCGGCGATCACCTCGCTCTGCGGGCTGGCCCAGGCGCCGATGCGCGAGTCCAGCGGCCGGCTGTGGAAGTAGTCGTCGCTTTCCTGCGCCGAGACCTTCTCCACCCGGCCCTCGATGCGCACCACCCGCTCGAGCTCGACCCAGTGGAACTGCAGCGCCGCGAAGGGATTGCCCGCCAGCTGCCGGCCCTTGCGGCTGTCGTAGTTGGTGTACCAGACGATGCCGCGCGCGTCATAGCCCTTGACCAGGACCACGCGGGTACTGGGGCGCAGGTCGCTGCCGACGGTGGCCAGGGTCATGGCGTTGGGCTCGGGCACCTGGGCGGCGATCGCCTCCTTGAGCCACTGGTCGAACTGCTGCAGCGGATCGCCGTGGCTGGCGTCCTCGCTCAATTCGGCGCGCTCGTAGCTTTTGCGCAGGTCGGCGATGCTGCGGGAGAGGTCGTTGCGGGAGAGGTCGCTCATGCGGCGGATTGTGGCACCACCGCAGTGTTCGTAACCCGTTCGTAACCGCAGCCCCGCCACGGGCTTGCGCCGAGGGTAGGATGGCCCGATGTCACTCCATCCCGTGGTGGCCGAAGTCACCGACCGCATCCGCCAGCGAAGCCGAGCCGCGCGCGAGGCCTACCTGCGGCAGATCGACCAGCACGCCGCCCGCGACCGCGGCAGCGACCGCATGGGGTGCGCCAACGTGGCCCATGCCTTCGCCGCGCTGCCCGCCGGCGACAAGTTCAAGGTGGTGGCCGAGCGTGCGCCCAACATCGGCATCGTCACCGCCTACAACGACATGCTCTCGGCGCACGCGCCCTTCGCCGGCTTCCCGGCCGTCATCAAGGACGAGGCCCGCCGCCATGGCGCCACCGCGCAGGTCGCCGGCGGCGTGCCCGCCATGTGCGACGGCGTCACGCAGGGCCTGCCCGGCATGGAGCTCTCGCTCTTCTCGCGCGACACCATCGCCCAGGGCACCGCCATCGCGCTCACGCATGATGTGTTCGACGCCGCCCTCATGCTGGGCATCTGCGACAAGATCGTGCCGGGCCTGTTGATCGGCGCGCTGCACTTCGGGCACCTGCCGGTGGTCTTCGTGCCGGGCGGGCCGATGCCCTCGGGCCTGTCCAACAGCGAGAAGGCCCAGGTGCGCGAGCAGGCCGCGCGCGGCGAGGTGGGCCGCGCCGCCCTGCTGGAGGCCGAGCAGATGGCCTACCACGGCCCGGGCACCTGCACCTTCTACGGCACCGCCAACAGCAACCAGATGCTGATGGAGGCCATGGGCCTGCATGTGCCGGGCGCCGCCTTCATCCCGCCCGGCGACGCGCTGCGCGAGCAGCTCACGCGCGAGGCGGTGCGCACCGTGCTGGGCAATCTGCACCGGGGTCCGCGCTTCACGCCGATCGGCCGCATGGTGGACGAGCGCTGCATCGTCAACGCCATGCTGGCCCTGCTGGCCACCGGCGGCTCGACCAACCACCTGATTCACTGGGTGGCGGTGGCGCGCTCCGCGGGCATCACCATCGACTGGAATGACTTCGAGCGCCTGTCCTCGGTGGCGCCGCTGCTGGCGCGTGTCTACCCCAATGGCAGCGCCGACGTGAACCAGTTCCAGGCCGCGGGCGGCCCGGGCTACGTGATCCGCGAGCTGATGGACGCGGGGCTGATGCATGCCGATGTGGCCACCGTGCGCGCCGGCGGCCTGCGCGAGTACACCCGGATCCCGCAGCTGGCCGATCACGCCGCGCTGGCTGCCGTCTCTGCCTCCGGCGCACAGGGGTCTGTGCCGGCCCCGAACGGATCCGTCCTCCAATGGCAGGACACCGGCCCGAGCGGCGACGAGGCCGTTCTGCGCCCGGCCACCGCGCCGTTCTCGCCCACCGGCGGCCTGAAGCTGCTCGAGGGCAACCTCGGCCGCGCCGTCATCAAGGTCTCGGCGGTGCCCGAGGACCGCCACGTCATCGAGGCCCCCGCCCGCGTCTTCGACAGCCAGGAGGCGCTGCTGGCGGACTTCGGCAGCGGCGAGCTCGAGCGCGCCTGCCAGGCCAGCGCCGACGCCGTCCAGCCGGGTGGACTGGTCTGCGTGGTGCGCTGGCAGGGCCCGCGCGCCAACGGCATGCCCGAGCTGCACAAGCTCACGCCGCCGCTAGCGGTGCTGCAAGGCAAGGGCTACCGCGTAGCCCTGGTCACCGACGGCCGCATGAGCGGTGCCTCGGGCAAGGTGCCCGCGGCCATCCATGTCTCGCCCGAGGCGCATGCCGGCGGCCCGCTGGCCCGGCTGCGCGATGGCGATGTGGTGCGCGTCGACGGCGTCGCCGGCACGCTGCAGGCCCTGGTGCCCGAGGCCGAGTGGGCCGCGCGCCCGCCGGCCACCCTCTCTCCCGAGCAGCATGCAGCGAACCAGGTCGGCCTCGGCCGCGATCTCTTCGCCAACTTCCGCCGCAACGCGCTCAGCGCCGAAGAAGGAGCCTGCACATGGCTATGACACCGCTGCCAGCGACGCTTGCTGCGCTGGACGTCATGCGCGACGCGCCCGTCATCCCGGTCATCGTGGTGCAGGACGCCGCCCAGGCCGTGCCGATGGCGCGGGCCCTGGTGGCGGGCGGCATCCGCATGCTGGAGGTGACGCTGCGCACGCCCGCGGCGCTGGATGCCATCCGCGCCATCGCGCAGGAGGTGCCCGAGGCGGTGGCCGGCGTCGGCACCGTGCGAAGCGCCGAGGATGCGGAGGCCGCTGCCAGGGCTGGCGCCCGCTTCGCGGTCAGCCCCGGGTTCACCGTGTCGGTCGGCCGCGCCTGCCGCGACCTGGGGCTGCCGCTGCTGCCTGGCGTGGCCACCGGCAGCGAGATCATGCTGGCGCAGGAGGAGGGCTACGACGCCCTCAAGTTCTTCCCGGCCATGCAGGCCGGCGGCCCGGCCCTGCTCAAGGCCTGGGCCGGTCCCTTTGCCGAGGTGAGGTTCTGCCCCACCGGCGGTGTGTCGCCGCAGAACGCGGGCGATTTGCTCGCCCTGCCCAACGTGGCCTGCGTGGGCGGCTCCTGGCTCACGCCCGCCGATGCCATGGCCGCGGGCGACTGGGGCCGCATCACCGCGCTGGCGCGGGAGGCGGCGGGCTTGTCGCAGCAGGCTCGCTAGCCAGCATTCCGGCGACGGCGCCTGTGCCTGCTTGGTCGAGCCGACGGATGCGGCTCAAGCCGTGAGCCGCATTTCAAGCGATACGGCTCACAGCCGGGGCAGTGCCAGATCAGCGCCCCATACGGCGCTGCTTACTTGACCAGCAGTACCGGCACTTCGGCCTCGGTCACCACCTTCTGGGCCACGCTGCCCAGGAAGGCGCGGCCCAGAAGGCCGTGGCCATGGGTGCCCATGACGATCATGTGGGCCTTGGACTTCCTGGCCGCCTTGAGGATCACCTCGTGGGCGTGGCCCACCGACCACTCGCAGGTGGCGCGGATGTCGTGCTTGGCCAGGAACTTGCGGATCGGGGCCAGCACCTTCTCGGCCTCCTCGGCCTGGTACTCCTTGGCGACCTTGGAGCCGACAGCGGCCTGGACGCGGGGGGGCAGGGCGAGCTGGGAGTGGACCACCACCACCTCGTCGTCGGGGCCGGCCAGGCTCTCGTGGGTGACGAGGAAGGCCAGTGCCTTCTTGGTGAACTTGCTGCCGTCTGCGGCCAGGACGATCTTCATGCGGGGTCTCCGTCGAGGTTGGGGTTGAGATTCGGGCTCATTCTAGGCAGTCCTCGCACGGGCGCCGGTTGATGCATGTCAATGCACCCGCTGCCTTTCGGGTTAGTCTTGCCAGCCATGTCCCCCCCTTCCTGCGCGCTCCCCGCGGCCGACCTGCTCGACGACCCCGCCGAGTGGCCGGCCTTCGGCCGTGCCGTGGCCGGTCGGGACGGCGTGTGGGAGTCGTATCTCGCCATCGAGGGCATGCACTGCGCCGCCTGCACGCTGGCGGTGGAGCAGGCCCTGCAGTCGGTGCCCGGGGTGCTCTCGGTGCAGGTCAACGGCGGCGCGGCCACCGCGCGGGTCGAGTGGCGTCCGGGCGTGAGCGCCGACGCCCGCCCCTCCGGCTGGCTGGCTGCCTTGCGCCGCGCCGGCTATGGCGCGCTGCCGGCCGGCGACCTGCTGGATGCCGAGCCGCGCCGGCGCGAGCAGCGCATGCTGCTGTGGCGGTGGCTGGTGGCCGGCTTCGGGATGATGCAGGCCATGATGTACTCGTGGCCGCTGTACATTGCCGCGCCCGGCGACATCCCGCCCGACCAGGAGGCCCTGCTGCGCTGGGGCGCCTGGATGATGACGGTGCCGGTGCTGCTCTTTTCCTGCTGGCCCTTCTTCGGCTCGGCCCTGCGCGACATCGCCCGCCGCCGCATCGGCATGGACGTGCCGGTGGCCCTGGGCGTGCTGATCGCCTTCGTCGCCAGCACCGCTGCCACCTTCAGCCCTGCCGGCCCCTGGGGCGCCGAGGTCTGGTACGACTCGGTGACCATGTTCGTCTTCTTCCTGCTCTCGGGCCGCCTGCTCGAGGCGCGCCTGCGTGACCGCACCGCCGGCGCGCTCGAGGCCGCGGCTCGCCGGCTGCCGGTCCAGGTGCTGCGGTGGGACCCGGCCACGGGCCGCTTCGAGCGCGTGCCCGCCCGCCGCCTGGCCGTGGGCGACCTGGTGCAGGTGCTGCCCGGCGAGCTGGTGCCCGCCGACGGCCGCATCGAGTCCGGCCACAGCCGCTTCGACGAGGCCCTGCTCACCGGCGAGTCCGAGCCGCTCGCGCGCGGCGCAGGCGATGCGGTGGTGGCCGGCAGCCACAACCTGCAGGCAGCGATCACGCTACGCGTCGAGCGCCTGGGCGCCGACACCCGGCACGCCGCCATCGTCGCCCTGATGGAGCGTGCCTCCGTCGACAAGCCGCGCCTGGCGCGCCTGGCCGACCGCATCGCCACGCCCTTCCTGCTGGCCGTCATCGCCTCGGCCGCTGGCGCCGCCGCCTGGTGGTGGGCGTCCGGCCCGGCCCACGCGCTGTCGGTGGCGGTGGCGGTGCTGGTGGTCACCTGCCCCTGCGCGCTGTCGCTGGCCACGCCCGCAGCCACGCTGGCCTCGGCCGGTGCACTGGCGCGCCGCGGGGTGCTGGTGCGGCAGCTGCAGGCGCTCGAATCCGGCGCGGCGATCGACACGCTGGTCTTCGACAAGACGGGCACGCTGACGCAGGATCGCATGGGCGTGGCGGAGGTCCGCACCCGGCCCGGGGTCACGCGCGAGCAGGCCTTGGCGCAGGCCGCTGCCCTGGGTGCGAGCTCGTTGCATCCGGCTTCGCGTGCCGTGGTCCAGGCGACGGAACTGCCGCTCTTGTCTGCAGACGGCGTGACCGAATACCCGGGCCAGGGCCTCGAGGGCCAGGTCGCCGGCCAGCGCCTGCGCCTCGGCTCGGCTGCCTTCTGCGGCGCGCCCGCGGACAGCGGCAGCGCCTCCCAGGTCCACCTCGCAGGCGACGACGGCTGGATCGCCAGCTTCTCCCTCGAGGAATCCCTGCGCCCCGACGCCCTCGCGACGCTGGACCGCCTGCGCGCCCTGGGCCTCGAGCTGCACCTGCTCTCGGGTGATCGTCCCGCCGCCGTCGCCCGCCTCGCCGAGCGCGCCGGCATCACCCACTGGCAGGGCGGCTGCACGCCGCAGGACAAGCTGGATGCCGTTCGCGCGCTGCAGTGCCAGGGCCGCCGCGTCGCCATGGTGGGCGACGGCCTCAATGACGGTCCGGTACTGGCCCTGGCCGAGCTCTCGGTGGCCATGGGCGAGGGCGTGCCCCTGGCCCAGGCCCGCGCCGACGTGGTGGTGCAGGGCGGGCGGCTGGGCCCGGTGGCCGATCTCCTGGTGCAGGCCCGTCGCACGCAGCAGGTGGTGCGCCGCAACCTGGCCTGGGCCGCCCTCTACAACGCCGCCAGCGTGCCGCTGGCGGTGGCCGGCCTCATGCCCGCCTGGCTGGCCGGCCTGGGCATGGCCGCCAGCTCCCTGCTGGTGGTGGCGCATTCGGCGCGCCTGTCGCGCCTCCTGCCGTCTGCGGCACCGGCCCCGGTCACGGCCTCCGAGCACGCTGCCCCGTCGCCGCAGTCCATGGCATCGCCCGCGCGCGTCGCCGCCGCCCCTGTTCCCGGAGCCTGACTCATGGACATCCTCTATCTCCTGATCCCCCTGTCCGTGGTCCTGGCCCTCCTGATCATCGGCGGCCTGGCCTGGGCCGTCTGGCGTGGCCAGTTCGAATCGCTCGACGCCGAGGGCGAGCGCATTCTTCACGGCGATTGACCTGAATCAAGGGGGCCGGGCACCCCCGGGAAGACACTGATGGGAACCAAACCACGGTGCATTCCCATGACAACGGACTCCCTCGCTCCCGCCCGCTACCACGACACCGTCGTCCGCCAGTTCTCGCTGATGGCCGTCGTGTGGGGCGTGGTCGGCATGCTGGTGGGCGTGTTCATCGCCGCCCAGCTCGCCTGGCCTGAACTGAACTTCGGCATTCCCTGGCTGTCCTATGGGCGCCTGCGGCCGCTGCACACCAACGCGGTGATCTTCGCCTTCGGCGGCTGCGCGCTCTTCGCCACCAGCTACTGGGTGGTCCAGCGCACCTCGAACGTGCCGCTGTTCGCGCCCAGGCTGGCTGCCTTCACCTTCTGGGGCTGGCAGGCGGTCATCGTGGCGGCGGCCATCAGCCTGCCTCTGGGCTACACCTCCGGCAAGGAGTACGCCGAGCTCGAGTGGCCGATCGACATCCTGATCGCCCTGGTGTGGGTGGCCTACGCGGTGGTCTTCTTCGGCACCGTGGGCACGCGCAAGGTGCGCCACATCTACGTCGCCAACTGGTTCTACGGCGCGTTCATCATCGCCGTGGCCCTGCTGCACATCGTCAACAGCGCCGCCGTCCCCTCCGGCCCGATGAAGTCCTACTCGGCCTACGCCGGCGTCCAGGACGCGATGGTGCAGTGGTGGTACGGCCACAACGCGGTGGGCTTCTTCCTCACCGCCGGCTTCCTCGGGATGATGTACTACTTCATCCCCAAGCAGGCCGAGCGCCCCGTCTACAGCTACCGCCTGTCCATCGTCCACTTCTGGGCGCTGATCTTCACCTACATGTGGGCGGGCCC
>JACCDX011850404.1_pt1 | contig 13491 bp, 14 predicted proteins | sample 7449681 | NCBI WGS metagenome assembly JACCDX01 (sample SAMN15323450, study PRJNA562643) | freshwater metagenome | isolation source: river surface water | place: USA:Blue River Watershed | collected 2017-08-18
AATGACTTCGTGACGCCCGAAGGCCACGGCATGCTGAAGGTCTGGATGAGCCATGGCGACAAGGTGATCGACATGCCGCCGGGCTTCAAGCTGATGGCATCGACCGACAGCTGCCCGGTCGCTGGCATGGCAGACGAAGAGCGCCGTCTGTATGCGGTGCAGTTCCATCCGGAAGTCACGCACACCGTGCAAGGCGCCGCCATCCTCGGCCGCTTCGTGCACGAGATTTGCGGCTTCAAGGCCGACTGGAACATGCCGGATTATGTATCCGAGGCAGTCGCGTCGATACGCGAGCAGGTCGGCAGCGATGAAGTCATTCTGGGTTTGTCCGGTGGTGTCGATTCCAGCGTCGCTGCGGCGCTGATTCACCGCGCGATCGGCGATCAGCTGACCTGCGTGTTCGTCGACCATGGTCTGCTGCGCCTGAACGAAGGCCAGATGGTGATGGACATGTTCGCGAAGAACCTGGGCGTGAAGGTCGTACATGTTGACGCTACCGCGCAGTTCATGGGCAAGCTGGCCGGCGTCGCTGACCCCGAGGCCAAGCGCAAGATCATCGGCAAGGAGTTCGTCGAAGTGTTCCAGGCTGAGGCCGGCAAGCTGAAGAATGCGAAGTGGCTGGCCCAAGGCACCATCTATCCTGACGTGATCGAGAGCGCCGGCAAGGGCAAGAAGGGCGCGCATACGATCAAGAGTCACCACAATGTCGGTGGTCTGCCGGAGACGCTGAACCTGAAACTGCTGGAGCCGCTGCGCGACCTGTTCAAGGATGAAGTGCGCAAACTGGGCGTCGCGCTCGGCCTGCCGCATGACATGGTGTATCGCCATCCGTTCCCGGGGCCGGGCCTCGGCGTGCGCATCCTCGGTGAAGTGAAGATGGAATATGCGGACTTGCTGCGCCGCGCCGATGCAATCTTCATCGAAGAGCTGCGCAACACGGCGATTCCACTGCCGCAGGAACTGGCCGAGGGCCACCCGGTTGGCCACTTCCACAAGAACTGGTACGACGCCACCAGCCAGGCATTTGCGGTCTTCCTGCCGGTGAAGTCGGTAGGCGTGATGGGCGACGGCCGTACCTATGAATACGTGGTCGCACTGCGTGCGGTACAGACCCAGGATTTCATGACCGCGCACTGGGCGCACCTGCCGCACGAGCTGCTGGGCCGCGTGTCGAACCGCATCATCAATGAAGTACGCGGCATCAACCGTGTCGTGTACGACATCTCGGGCAAGCCGCCGGCGACGATTGAGTGGGAATGATCGTCAGATGACGTTATGCGAAGCGGCGCCCGCGGGCGCCGTTTTTGTTGGTGGCACCCGGCTTCATCAAAGGGTGTCGGCAATCTCCAACACGCAGGAGGTCCAAGGCTTCGATTCATGTTCAACTGCGCACGGGCTCACGGCACGCGGGATTGCCGTGGATTGAAACTGACCAGGAGAACATGGCTATGCTATCATTGATATCAAAGACAGGGCTGGAGGCGAAAATGGCCGATTTGCTGGTTCGCGGTGTTGATGAATCGCTGGTTCGGGCGTTGAAGGAACGCGCAGCCTCCCACGGACGCAGCGCCGAAGCTGAACATCGGCAAATATTGGCCGAAGCCTTGATCGGGCCCAAAAAACGCACATTGACCGAAGCGCTTTTGGCGATTCCGAATGTCGGTGCTGATGCCGACTTCGAGCGCGTGCAGCCGCCAGAGGCGCGTCGTGTATTTGATTGATACGAACGTCATCAGCGAACTAAGAAAGCAGTCCAAAGCCAATCCTGGCGTCCTCAAGTTTTTTGCGGAGCTTGACCGCGATCAGACGCCATATTATCTGTCAGTCGTTACTGTCGGCGAGCTGCGACGAGGCGCCGAATTGATGCGCCATCGTGGTGACGTCGAGCAGTGGAAGCGCCTCGATATCTGGCTGGCGGAAATTCTTGGGGCTTATGGAGACCGCATCATCGGCTTTGATGCCGATGCAGCCCAACTTTGGGGAAGGCTGCGCGTGCCCAACCCGGAAAACGCACTCGATAAACAGATCGCTGCGACTGCTTTGCTTTATGACCTCGTTGTCGTGACGCGGAATGCGAGGGATTATTTTGGAACGGGTGTGGGAGTGCTCGATCCGTTTACTGGCCAGGTTGCCTGATAAGTCGCCGAGCGTCTTACAAGAAAAAATTGCTGGGGATACGAGCGCGGTCTACAATGCTCTGAATCGTACGATTCAGAGTGTTGTCATAATCCATATTTCAGCCAATGATTTGAAGATGCGAGGAGTCGGCGCGATCAATGAGGCACTCGAGGAACAGGCCGAAGCGGCTGTGACTGTGCGGGGCAAGGTCAAGCACGTCGTCATAAGTAAAGCGCAGTACCAGTACCTGCGCGAGTGGGAGCTCGAAGCCGCGCTGGCCGAATCGAAAGCTGACCTCGATGCCGGTCGTTTCGTCAAAGGGACCGTGTCCCAGCACATTCGGCGCATCACGAGGCTCAACAGAGCCGCTGAATGAGCTGGCTGCTCGTCTTTACCGACCAGTACACCCGCCGCGCTGCCTGCCTCCTCAATCGCCATCTGGAGATCGAGGGCGTCTACACCAAGGCGCTGCGTCTTCTCGAAGGCAATCCGCACCATCCGTCGCTTCGACTGCATCCGTTAAGGGCAGACTGGATGGCTTGCATAGCGTGTCGATCAACATGAGTTATCGCATCACGCTGGAGATGATCATCACCGACAAGGAGATCATTCTGATCAATGTCGGTGATCACGACGAAGTCTATCGCTAGCTTTTGCTAACCTTCGCGCACGTTTACCATTACTTCCGCAAGTATCTAACTCAAAATTTCCGATGGAAATCAAGGTCAACTTTCTCGACAAGCTACGTCTCGAAGCCAGATTCGATGACTTCACCGTCATTGCCGACCAGCCTATACGCTACAAGGGCGATGGCTCGGCGCCAGGGCCATTCGATTATTTCCTCGCATCGTCGGCCTTGTGTGCAGCTTACTTCGTGAAGCTGTACTGCGACACGCGCAATATTTCGACAGAAAACATTCGCCTGTCGCAGAACAATATCGTTGATCCGGAAAACCGTTACCAGCAGATTTTCAAGATCCAGGTGGAATTGCCACCGGATATACCCGAGGTCGATCGCCGCGGTATCTTGCGATCGATAGAGCGCTGCACGGTCAAGAAAGTTGTGCAGGCCGGTCCCGAGTTCGTGATCGAAGAAGTCGAGAGCCTCGACGCCGATGCGCAATCCCTGCTGACGCTGGCGCCGACAGCAGGTAGTGGCACCTACATTACAGGCAAGGACTTGCCGCTGGAGCAAACGATAGCGAACATGTCGGGGCTGCTGGCTGACATGGGCATCAAGATCGAGATTGCCTCATGGCGCAACATCATCCCCAATGTATGGTCATTGCATATCCGCGATGCGCACTCGCCGATGTGTTTTACCAATGGCAAGGGCTCGACCAAGGAAAGCGCATTGGCTTCGGCACTGGGCGAGTACATCGAGCGCATCAACAACAATCATTTCTACGCCAGCGCTTTCTGGGGTGAAGAGTTCGCCAATCTGCCCTTTGTGCATTACCCGAATGAGCGCTGGTTCAAGCCTGGTCCGGATGATGCGCTGCCGCCCGAGATTCTCGATGCGCATTGCCTCGCCATCTACAACCCCGATGGCGAGCTGTGTGGCTCGCACCTGATCGATACCAATTCCGGCAATATCGAGCGGGGTATCTGCTCGCTGCCTTTTGTACGGCATTCCGATGGCGAGGTCGTTTACTTCCCGTCCAACCTGATTGAAAACCTGTACGGCAGCAATGGCATGAGCGCCGGTAATACGCTGGCGGAGGCACAGGTGCAGTGCCTGTCCGAGATTTTTGAGCGCGCAGTCAAGCGTGAAATCCTGGAAGGTGAAATTGCGTTGCCGGATGTGCCGCAAGAAGTGTTGGCCAAGTACCCAGGCATTTTGGCCGGTATCCAGGGGCTGGAAGCGCAAGGCTTCCCGGTGCTGGTCAAGGATGCGTCGCTCGGCGGGCAATACCCGGTGATGTGCGTGACGCTGATGAATCCTCGCACCGGCGGTGTGTTCGCGTCGTTTGGCGCGCATCCCAGCTTTGAAGTGGCGCTGGAGCGCAGCTTGACGGAGCTACTGCAAGGCCGCAGCTTCGAGGGCCTGAATGATTTTCCTCAGCCTACCTTTGAAAGCAACGCCGTCACCGAGCCGAACAACTTCGTCGAGCACTTCATCGATTCCAGTGGCGTCGTGTCCTGGCGCTTTTTCAGCGCCAGATCGCACTATGACTTCGTCGAGTGGGATTTCTCGTCCAGCGGTGATAACGCGAATGTCGAAGAGGCGGCGACCTTGTTCGGCATTCTCGCCAGCCTGGACAAAGAGACCTATACCGCAGTCTATGACGAGTTGGGAGCGATGGCCTGCCGCATTCTGGTGCCCGGCTATTCGGAGGTCTATCCGATCGAGGATCTTGTGTGGGACAACACCAACAAGGCGCTCCTGTTCCGTGCCGACATCCTGAACCTGCATAGCCTCGACGATGATCAGCTGCGCGCTTTGCTCGATCGGCTGGAAAACAATGAGCTGGACGAGTACGCCGACATTGCGACCCTGATCGGCATACAGTTTGACGACAACACTGTGTGGGGACAGCTGACAGTCCTCGAGTTGAAGCTGCTGATCCAGCTGGCCTTGAAGCAGTATGAAGCTGCGCACGATCTGGTCGGCGCTTATCTGCACTACAACGTCAATACGGTCGAGCGGGGCTTGTTCTACCAGGCCCTGAATGTGGTGCTGGAAGTACTGCTTGATGATGAACTGTCACTGGAAGATTACGAAGTCAATTTCCGTCGGATGTTTGGTGATGCGCGGATGGATGCGGCGATTGGTTCCGTCGACGGCAGTGTGCGCTTCTTCGGCCTGACACCGACAAGCATGAAGCTGGAAGGACTCGACAGACATCATCGCCTGCTCGACAGCTACCGGAAAGTTTACAAGGCGCGCGCGGACGGGGCGTTGCAGGCAGCTTTCCAGGCAAGGCCGTAGGGATCGGTTGAGTGCATGGGTAGGGAATGGCGCCTTTCGGCGCCATTCTTGTTTGTGTCAGTCCACACACTGCGAAGCTGTCTGCATTCTCCCACATGGCCGCGAATCGTAGTACTATATCCAGTACTATTTACCGGGTGAACCAGCGATCCAAGCTCCTCCAGTCGATGCGTAACCAGCCCCAGGGTTGGCGGGTCGAGCAGCTTTTGTCGATCGCGGCATATTTCGGCATCACATGCCGTAATCATGGCTCCAGCCATCATGTGTTCAGCTACCCGGGAATTGACGGCGGCGTCTGTGTGCCGGCACACCGGCCGATCAAGCCTGTCTACATCAGGCAGTTCCTGTGCCTGCTGGACAGCGTGATGGAGATGAACCAATGACCGAGACAAGAATTCGCAAGGTGCGCAAGGCGAGGCCGCCTTATCCATTTGAGGCGTATGCGCATATCGTCAGTCCTCTATCGGACGAAGAAGGGGGTGGTTTCCTGATCACCTTCCCGGACCTGCCAGGGTGCATGTCTGATGGCGAGACGGAAGCTGAGGCCGTTCGCAACGGCAGGGATGCATTTTCGTCGTGGATATCCGCGATGGTCGACGAAGGAAAGGCCATACCGAAGCCTTTGTATCGAGCCGATCCGGTGCCAGCCGTGTCCGGCCGCTTCGTGACTCGTGTGCCAAAGAGCGTGCACCTGATGCTTTCCGAACGCGCCAAGGCCGAAGGCGTCAGTCTGAATACGCTTGTTCTTTCTTTGCTGGCAGAAGGTCTCGGTCGACGCGAAGCGCACGTTTGAGACCAAGGGGCGAGGGCCGCGAAGTGTGGTCAGTCGCGTAGTCGCGTGGCGAGATCTTCGACTCCGCCATCAGAGTTTGTAGTTTTTGGTCGATGGCGTACCGCTTCCGCCACCGCCTTTCTTGCGCGTGCCGCCTTTGGCGACAGCCCGCATCCGCAGTAGTGACTCGACTGCACCATCGAGCAGAAAGCGATCCACCGAGAACAAGCCGCTCTGCAGCGGGAATGCGAATCCTATGTATTTGCCTGAATTGCGGATGGATTTGTCGATGGCGTCGAAGTTGGTGAAGATATAGCGCGGCTTCTTGCCCAGCTTGCGACAGACCAGTTCCAGCTGTGCCGAGCCGCCGTCGGCGTTCACCAGAACCGGGTAGCGTTCCCCATCTTCGCAATTGGTGCTGGTCGCCAGCAGCCACAGGCAATCGCCGGATTCGAGATAGCAGTACTGGCCCAGCACCGCATTGCTGTCATTGACGGTCGCGGCGAAAAAGCCTTCGCCGCCTTCGATGGAGCCGACCATCCAGTTGCCGAAATTCTCTGTATCGGCTGCTGTTGCAGGCATCGTGTAGCCGACCATCAGTGACAGCAGCACGGAGAAAATGGAAGCGCGGACAGAGACGGAGCGTGACATGGCAATGGGCAGATGGACTGAGTGATGAAAACTATATCATTCCCATCAAGCAATTAAGCTTAGCGCCAGACTCCGATATTCAATCCAGTCAGCGAGCGACAGAGTTGTTGTCGGATTGAAAAGTCTGAACGCTGTGTGTTCAGCAGGCAGGGCCTGAAAGAACTGCCACTGCCGGGGAGTTTGAAATAAACTCCATACCGTTTCAGACAAGACAAATCGCCATGTCCTACGTGTCCCGGTTCTTCTTCGGCCGCGTCGAATTCCCCGAGGGGGAGGAATTCCGCGAGTTTCAATTCAAATTCCTGGTGGCCTTGCTGATGTTCGGCGGCGTGACCACGGGTCTTTTTCTGTGGTTGGTCGAGGCAGGTCTGTCGCCATCGCTGCCCGAAGCGCATATGCGCTCGATGCGCCTGTTCACTGCGACCAGTTTCATCCTGTGGCTGGCACTGCGCGGACGCAAGCATTGGTTCCTGGCGATTGGCTGGCTGTTCGAGATCGCCAGCCTGCTCGAGCTGTTCTCGGCAACCCTGTATGTCGGCAACGATGAGTTGCGCACGATCTGGCTGTTCACCAATATCCCAGGTGTTTACCTGCTCCTGGGAAGGGCGGTCGGCGGCATTATCACCGCATTGATAATCGTCGCCTTCGTCGCGATCAATCCTTACACGGCATCGCCGTACTCACCGAATGCGATCGCCACCGGCGTGATCGCGATGCTGTACTTTGCGGCCTTCTTCCATGCGTATGCACGCCAATCGATCTGGTTCTTTGTCCGCATGCGCGATTCGAATCGCGCTTTGCTGGAACTGGCGACGCGCGATACGCTGACAGGGGTGTTCAATGCGCGTGCGTATTACGAGATCTGCGACCGCATGATCAAGATCGCCCAGCGCAATCATGCGCCTTATGCGGTCTTGTTCGTCGACCTCGACCACTTCAAATCCATCAACGATACCTACGGCCATGCGGCTGGCGATATTGTGTTGAAGTCGGTGGCCGATTGCCTGACGCGCAGCCTGCGCGCCAGTGATTCTCTGGGACGCATCGGTGGCGAAGAATTTTGCATATTCTTGCCGAATACAGATATCGCTGGCGCCGTTCATCTGGCCGAAAGCATACGGCTCGCGATCGAAAGCCTGATGCCATCGATCGGCGACCGGCAATTGAAAGTCACGGCCAGTATTGGCGTCGCGCGCAATCAGCACAGTGACCAGACGATGAAAGAAATTCAGCAGCAGGCTGATCAGGCGATGTACCGTGCGAAGGCGGACGGTCGAAATCGTGTGTCGTCGTTTGACGATCTCGACGCGCAACCAGCCTGATCAGGTCATCAGCTTCAGCCACGCCAGATAGCCGCCGACGGCCATGGCGGCCAGTACCATCAAGCCGACAATGGCGTGCGCCCAGTCCTTCGGGCTGGGCCAGCCGGCTACCAGGCATTGCACGGCGACCAGCTTCCAGCTGGCACTTTCTGTCGACAGCAGCGGCCATGCGGTCGAGTGCAGGAAGACCCATCCACCGGCCGGCATCAGCGCCAGCGGCGCCAGCCCGACCGGCACACTGTTCCACCAGCGCAGTCGCGCAAACGACACCGATCCCAACACCCATCCGCCTTCGAGCCGACGACGCGGCAGCAGATTCAGTGCGACCGGGCGCGCGCCTGTCAGCAAGCCCGCGGAGTAGTGCAGCAGTTCATGCGCAACCGTGCCGGGCCAGATCGACAGCATGAAAACCCAGGGCCAGCGGCGCAGCGCGAGCAGTGTGGCAATGGCCAGCAACAGCAGTAGCGCATGGGTGGCCAGCGTGACGTGATCGGTGGTGAAGAACTGCATGCGTGTGTCCAGGCGCACCTGATAAATGTGCCCGCGATTGTAAACGCGTCTGCAAAGGCTTGACCGTGTCTGCCTTCTCATTACGGCAAGAGTTCGCCATCAACGTGGTCGCAGCTATACTCGACTTCACAACATCCAATAAAAACAAACAGGAGACAGGCCATGACGGGCACCACGCTCAGTACACGGCATCTCGGCGGCGATATGTGGGGCGGACTGGCAGCGATGATGGTGGCGCTACCGTCGGCCATTGCGTTCGGAGTCACGATACTCGCGCCACTCGGTCCGCAATTCGGTGCACAAGGCGCGGTCGCCGGCATCCTCGGTGTTACCTTGCTCGGTCTGATTGCGGCGCTGTTCGGCGGCACACAACGATTGATCTCGGCACCGTGTGCACCGGCTGCCGCAGTGCTGTCGGCGCTGACCATACAACTGAGCGCGCAGGGCACCGAGCCAGCACTCGTGCTGCTCACGCTGTTTTTGGTCGCTGCCTGCAGCAGCCTGCTGCAGATCCTGTTCGGCGTAGTACGCATCGGCCAGCTGATTCGCTATATGCCTTTCCCGGTCGTCAGTGGTTACCTGTCCGGCGTTGGTCTGATCATCGTCAGCAGCCAGTTGCCCAAGCTGCTTGGCGCGCCCAAGGAGATGAACTGGCTGCAGGCACTGTCGTCGCCTGCATCATGGCAGCCGGCCAGCCTGATGATCGGGGCCGCCACCGCGCTGACCATGCTGATCGCGAACCGCCGCCCGGGAAAGATACCTGCGGTGATCCAGGGACTGGCAGCGGGCATCATCGTTTACTGGCTGCTGGCCTTGTCGTCGCAACCATCGCTGGCTCTGCTTGATGGCAACGCGTTCGTGATCGGTCGCTTTGCATCCGGACCCGAGGGTCTGTTCGATGGTGTGCAGTCGACCTGGAGCAGCCTGATGCAAGTCAGCCTGCCGCACTGGGAACAGGTGCTGGTGCCAGCGGCCACGCTGGCAGTGCTGCTGTCCATCGATACGCTGAAGACCTGCCTGGTACTGGACGCCATGTCGGGCTCGCGCCATGACTCGGATCGCGAGCTGATCGGGCAGGGGTTGGGCAACCTGACCGCATCCATCTTCGGCGGCACACCTGGCGCCGGCACCATGGGACCATCGCTGGTAAACAAGGCCAGTGGCGGCATGACCCGGCTGTCCGGCGTGTTCCAGGGCGGATGGGCGCTGCTGGCCTTCCTGCTGCTGACGCCGCTAATCAGCTGGATACCGATCGCCGCGCTGGCCGGTTTGCTGATCGTGATCGGCATTCGCATGATCGACTGGCACCTGGTCGAGCTGGCGCGCTCGAAGACCACGATCCTCGATTTTCTGGTCATCATCGCCGTGGTCGTGGTTGCGAAGACTTTCAGCCTGATCGCTGCCTCCGGCCTCGGCATTGCGCTCGCGATCCTGATGTTCATCCGCGAGCAAAGCCACAGTTCGACGATACGGCTCAAGGCGCGCGGCGACAAGACTTTCTCGAAGCGGGTGCGCATGATCGAGGAACGCGAGGCCTTGAAGCAATTTGGCGGCGCAAACGTGATCTACGAACTTCAGGGTAGCCTGTTCTTCGGCAATACCGATGCACTGTACTCGGCGCTCGAGCCCGAGATCGCCACTGCGCGCCATCTGGTGCTGGACCTGCAACGTGTGCAGTCGCTGGACATGACGGCTGCGCACATGCTCGAGCGCGTGCGCAACCAGCTCGCCGAACGTGATGCGACGCTGGTGCTGTCGCGTGTTCCCGAAACCCTGCCCAGCGGTCGCGACCTGCGCGGTTATCTGGACGAGCTGCGCGTGACGCGCGGATCGTCGGCGATACGAATGTTCGATGACTTCAGCGATGCGCTGGAATGGGTGGAAGACGATACGCTGCGCGCGGCCGGCATCCATGCCGATGATACTCATCCGATGGCGCTGGCCGATTTCGAGCTGTTTGAAGGCCTGCAGCCGCAGACGCTGCAAGCGCTGCAGGGCTGCGTACAGCGTCGCTTTTATCAGGCGGGCGAGACCATCTTCATTGCCGGCACACCCGGTGATTCGCTGATGCTGATTGCGCGCGGCGTGGTACGCATCGACCTCGCGCTCGAGCATGGTCACCGCATCCACATGGCGACCTTTGCGCGTGGCCAGTTCTTTGGCGAGATGTCCTTCCTCGACCATCATCCGCACTCTGCCGAGGTGGTGGCCGCAGCGGATTGCGAGCTGATGATCCTGCCGCGCCCGGACTTCGACGCGCTTGCCGAGCGCGACCCGGCGCTGGCCTCGCATGTGTTCGCATCACTATCGATCGCGCTGGCCGAGCGACTGCGCCATACGAACGACGAACTGCGCGCGATGCAGGCAGGATGACGCCGCTGATGAATGGTGAAGATTTTTATGCGCAGCTGCCGGCGTTCAGCGCGCTCGAGGGCTTGACCGACGACCGTCATTACCGCGATGCGCCAGCGGACTGGCTGATTTTCGTGACCGACGTACGCGGCTCGACCGCGGCCGTGGCGGCCGGGCGCTACAAGGAAGTGAACACCATTGGTGCAGCGACCATCGTGGCTGCCGCGAATGCCTGCGTCGGTCTCGAATTCCCGTTCGTGTTCGGCGGCGATGGCGCGACCTTGCTGGTGCCGCCGTCGGCGCGTCAAGCCGTCGGCCATGCTTTGCGCTATCTGGCGTGGAAGTCCCAGCGGGATTTCGGGCTGGCTCTACGTGTCGGTTGTGTGCCGGTGGCCGAGGTGCTCGCACGCGGCAAGGGCGTGCGCGTGGCCAGGCGTGAGCTGAGTCCCGGTAATCACATTGCGATGTTTACCGGTGGTGGCTTGAACGAAGCGACAGCGATGATCAAGTCGGCGGATGGCCGCTGGCTGGTAGAGGATCCGGCAGAAGCGCCGGGCAGCGTGGACGGCCTCGAGTGCCGCTGGTGCGCGGTGCCGGCGCGCCATGGCCGAATACTCAGCCTGATCCTGTGGGCGCCCGGCGATCATTTGCCGCTGTATCGCGAGCTTCTGAAAGCGATACTCGACATTGCGCCGCAACCGATGCCGATCACGCCGCAGAACCTGCCCACGCGCTGGCCCCCCGAGTTCCTGATGCATGAAGCGAAGCTGAAAAAGCGCGGCTGGCTGTCGCAGTGGCTGCACTATGCCGGGGTACTGATGCTGACCGGCTTGCTGACGCTGATCGTGAAGCGCACACAAAACGATCCCGAGTCCGTTGCCGCCCGCTATATCGCCAGCCTGTGCCGCAACAATGACTATCTGAAAGTGGACGACTACCTGCGCATGGTGATCGACGTCAGTGATGCTCAGTGGTCTCGCATCGAGGCACTGCTGGGTCGTTACCGCGCCAGCCACGGGCTGCAGTGGGGCGCGCATCTCGCGTCATCGTCGCTGTTTACCTGCATGGTCCGGTCGCAGGAAGTCCATATGCATTTTGTCGATGGCAATGACGGTGGCTATACTGCTGCAGCCAGGGACATGGCAGCACGCGAAGGAAAAACAAAATGACAGGGGACATGATGGCGCAATGGCACACGATGGATGCGGTCACACTGGCGCGCAAGCTCGCGCAGCGCGAATTGAGCGCCGAGACGCTGGTCAGTGCCTGCCTCGACCGCATCGATACGCGTGAGCCGGAGGTACAGGCCTGGTCCTACATCGACCGTGACGGTGCGCTGCAGCGTGCACGCGAGCTTGATCGCGGCCCGGTGCGTGGTCTGCTGCATGGCTTGCCGATCGGCGTGAAAGATCTGTTCAACACGGCCGATATGCCGACCACTTATGGTTCGCCGATCTATGCCGGCCACCGTCCCGCAGCCGATGCATCGACGGTGGCGCTGTGCCGCGAGCAGGGCGGCATCATGCTCGGCAAGACCGTGACTACCGAGTTCGCGACCTTCAATCCCGGCAAGACCCGCAACCCGCATCGGCTCACGCATACGCCGGGCGGTTCTTCCAGTGGTTCCGCTGCTGCCGTCGCTGACCTGATGGTGCCGCTGGCCTTTGCATCGCAGACCGCGGCGTCGGTGATCCGGCCGGCGGCCTATTGCGGCATCGTCGGCTACAAGCCCAGCTATGGCCTGGTCAACCGCGCGGGCGTCAAGCCCTTGTCGGATTCGCTCGATACCATGGGCTTCCTCGCACGCAGTGTTGATGATGTCGCGCTGTTTGCTGCCGCTGCCAGCGGCGACCGCGCGCTGATGCAGCTGGATGTCGGCAATACGCCGCGCGTTGCGATGTGCGCGACCCACGAATGGCCGCATGCCGATGTCGATACCCGCATGGCGATGCAGGAGGCCGCAAGCCGGCTCGCGCGCGAAGGCGTGGTCGTGCGCGATGTGCAGACGCCGATGCTGTTCTCGCAGCTGCTGCAGGTACAGAAAGAGATCATGGGCTATGAGCTCGCGCATTCGCTCGCGCATGAGCGGCTGCGGCATGCGGACCAGCTGAGTCCCAAGCTTCAAGCACTGCTCGAAGAGGGTCTGCGCATACCCGCGGAACGCCACTGGGCCAATATCCAGCTGGCTTACTCGGCGCGCGCGAAGGTGTCGGCATCTTTTGGTGACAACGAAGCCTGGCTCGCGCCGAGCGCTACCGGCGAAGCACCGGCGACGCTGGAGCAGACCGGTGATCCGGTGTTTGGCCGGGTGTGGACATTGCTGGGGCTTCCCTGCGTGCACCTGCCGTTCACGACCGGGCAAAGCGGCATGCCGGTCGGCTTGCAGCTCGTGGGCCGCTACGGCGACGACCGCGTGGTGCTGCGCATCGCGCGCTGGCTGATGCAGCGCCTTGTCGCCAATTCATGAGCCTGTCATCGGCACGCGGTATAGTAGCGACGCCGTCGGCATGCGCGGGCCTGCGGCACAGAACAACAAAATCCGAGACCGCGACCTGCTGATGGAGAAGCCATGAAATCGATGTTCACCGCCCTCGTGCTGCTGGGTGCCATTGCGACCAGCCCCGCCTTCGCTGCCACCGAGCAGCAGAACAAGATGGTCACCTGCAACAAGGATGCGGCCGGCAAGAAAGGCGACGAGCGCAAGGCCTTCATGAAGGAATGCCTGAGCAAGAAGCCGGAAGCCGAGGCGCCTGCAGCCAACTCGCAGCAGAACAAGATGGTCACCTGCAACAAGGAAGCGACCGGCAAGAAGGGCGACGAGCGCAAGAAGTTCA
>JACCDX011851909.1_pt1 | contig 13489 bp, 17 predicted proteins | sample 7449681 | NCBI WGS metagenome assembly JACCDX01 (sample SAMN15323450, study PRJNA562643) | freshwater metagenome | isolation source: river surface water | place: USA:Blue River Watershed | collected 2017-08-18
AAACGCCAACTCCAGCAACGCCAGCAACTCAAACGCCAACTCCAGCAACGCCAGCAACTCAAACGCCAACACCAACTCCTCCATCTACTCAAACGCCAACTCCAGCAACTCCAGCAACTCAAACGCCAACTCCAGCAACGCCAGCAACTCAAACGCCAACGCCAGCAACGCCAACCGCAACATTGGATACCCCGTCAGACTATTCAAATTACAATATTGTCATTTACGGCAATAGTTTGGATGATTTACGTGGTCGCGTAAAGACACTTGGAAGAGTTTTAGAATTTGGTATAGAACTCGAAGAATAAAAAGTTTATTTGGAATTTTTACGACCTTTTTTCAACCATTGAAAAAAACTGGAAAGCTGAGAGCTCATATTGTGACACAATTGATCCACTACTTCTCCAATATTGCTATCATTAATATTCCCATCTATCAGTTCGTATCCAAGGTTGACGCCACCACTCTTGACAAACATGTTTAATTTGTCGTAATCTGCCTTGCTACCAGTCTCGATTGCTTTCATTGCCAATTTCCATGCATCTACGTTTTCATCGAAATAATTCTTTCTAGAAAATTCATGAAACAATGTAAAATGCTTACGTAACACGTCGTGAATAGTATCGTCCGACGAAACCGATTTGGAACGTGAAAAAAGCCCACCACCTCGCATCGCGCGTTTCCGTTCCTTTATGAATGCATTAATAGACTGACTCGTGAATTGTCCGCCATGAAATGTTTTGAGATATGCTTGCAATTGTTTCATTTTTTATTATACCTTTATTTTTAATGTTTCGATCAATTGATCTTTGTCATTATTATAGCAATACCAGGCCTTTGGGTGAGAAAATGATTCCCAAGTTTAAAATGATCAAGGATGGAGGACTCCGTGTCACTATACAGAATTATAACCAATCTGTTGCATTTGATTCGCTCTCTTGTGCAGGAATCTATTGTGTCTGTACAAACACTGGACTCGTCTTGGAAAATTTTCAAATCTCTAGCTCTGGGACAATAACTATCAAACCCCCTCTTGAAACTGTTCTTGAGAAGGTGAATAAGATTTTGACTGTTTTGTGTCAAGAAGTTCCATTACCGGTTTTAGAATAAAGGAAGATCCAGATGTACTCTTTTTCATTTTATAGTCAAAGTTTTCAAATTGGATTGTTTTGCCAGTGAATTCAACAATCTCGTAATACCATGGCTTGAATTTATAATAATGAGTTGCGTCGTCAAAATATAAATTAAATTCGATATTGGATAAATTGGCACGATACTCTCGAGCAGACATTGGGCCTCCATACCTGTCGAGAAACCATGGATGCGGAGCCTTTTTAATTGCACAATAGTCAATATTGTGAATGTTGCGAAAGTAGCTACACATTAGCACCATGTCGACTCGTTGTTGGTTCTCGACATGACTCTTTACGCAGTTCGGCGAGCAAAAATTTCCAGACACTGTATACTCTTTCCCGTCAAAATTGGTCGGGATGAACACTGGGGCTCCTGTAAAATGCAATGTGCAGTACATGCAGTCGTATGGGCTCGAAGAAGGGTAGGCTTGACTCCCCGCCTCTATTTGAACAGACCGAACTCGCGTCTGCGTCTCTTGCATATTCGAATCCACTGAACGACAATCCTGTTCCCAGTATTCAGCATTGGAAAGATTTTTCAAGTGCGTATGCGTATACAGCATCTGTGAATTGACAAGATGATCGTCCGTCTTCTTTTTAATATCGTCATTCTTGTGAATCTTTTCAATTGTTTCAAAGCTAAGTGGGATAAAAAATAGCATTTTCAATTCTAAGTATTTATTGATCATAATAAAAATGCCCGTCAGTGCCAAAGAATACCAGAAAATTTATTCCTTACTGGAAGAAAAGGTTAAAAAATCAAATAAACGAATTACTGAATTAAAGAAATCGCTTAAACATTGCATCGTCAAAGAACGAATGGTGAGTAAACAGGCAAACAAAGACCCACAACTATATCAATTCCTGACCTGTAATATCAAAGACATGAACAAGGAAGTGGAAGAACTTACCAATGAGATCAATGTGGCGCAGCGACAAATGCAAAAGCTGACTGAAAAGTATCTACAGAATTTACCATCCTATTTCTAATTTTTTAGTTTCCCGACTTGCTGGGCATGGCTAATCATTGCAATAATAAAGATAAAGGCTAGTCGCACAACAGGATGTAAATCCGTTTCCGCAAAATACAATTCGCAAATCTCGTCAATGGCTTCGCATGCATCAGGCTCGTCTAGTCGTTTACGCCATGTATCGTCAAACCCGTTCAAGTATCGGTCCACCGAATCGAACCTTTTGGACATGGAGGTTACAAACATTCCAAACCCAATCAACCCGTACTTGACCCAGGCCGAATGAGTTCTTATATTCCCTTCAGCCTTGTACAGTCTATATTCTTCCTCAATCTCGTTCAAGGATGAATTCATGTTAATGTTCGGGTTGGACGATGTCCCATTACGCTTGCACACCAAATTCATCTTGTGTAGCATGGCTCGTTTCTTGGCAACAGAGTCTTGATCCATAGATTCAAACGGGCGCTTGCGAAAGTTTTCCACCTCTGGACTATATGGACTAAATTGCAATTCAGTCTCTCCTCCATGGAGTGGAGATTTCTTTTCATCGAAAATGTAATTTTCATTGACCGACGCCTGATCATTAATCGTATCGGAATCAGAAGATGTCCAAGAAGAAGCCATTTTAAAGAATGTATGCTTTATTCTTGATTTCAATCATGAATATCGACCACATTAAAAAATATATTGTCAGCGTCCCGTTTCGTGGTATAGATTTCAAGAATATTTTCCCCATATTTTACCACCATGAAGCAGTCTCTGAATTGGTCGATCACTTGTACGAGCACATTATTTCCCTGGATACGCAAATTGATGCAATTGTCGGTATTGACGCTCGCGGATTTCTCTTGGGTCCTTTATTGGCCATGAAATTAAAATGCAGATTTGCGCCTGCACGCAAAAAATCAAAATTGCCAGGGAAACGCCTTGTCGCTGAATATAAAAAGGAATATGGTACCGATTCCATTGAAATGGAGATTGACGCCATTAAAGAGAATCAAAATGTAATTATATTGGACGATGTAATTGCAACCGGAGGTACTGCAAAGGCCACGGCCGATCTCGTCCTTCAACTTGGAGGGAAAATTGTCGAATTTCTATTTATAGTTGAATTGGAATCGCTAAAGGGGAGAGAAATGTTATCTCTGATTGCTCCATGCTATGCTGCCATTACATACGATTAGAATTTGTTATAAATTAGACCTAGCTTGGATTGATCTCTATTGATTTTTTCAAAACTTCCAGTGTCCGAGTCAATAACGTATTGGTCTGGATTTATTAGTAGAGGACCCTCCTCGATATATTCAGGCTCATCTTCAAAATACCATTCATCGCCTAGTTTTACATTAGAAACTCGTGTACAAACAACTCGTAAACCATTTTTCGAACAATTAATCGTTACCCCCCGACTTGATTCCAATACCAATAATCCTATATTCTCCGTTACATCAATCTGGACATTTCGGCACCTAAAAACGTCAAATGTTGCAAACACTTTATTTGTCTTGATAGATACATTGTTACAATCGTACACCATTAGTGAAGTCAGAGGACCTGGAGCGACAATAGAACACCGTTCACAATTAAACATGCGCACAACCCTATCATTAGAAGAAATAATTACATCCACGTCCTTTAAATTTTGTATTATCCTCATCCTTATAAACAAAAAATAAAAAGTTATGCAAACGGGTCCGAGGCTCTCGAATACGAATTTTTTACACTCTTTTTGGGCACGTGCTCATCATTCTCCTGATCAGGCGGCAACAGAGACGGGTCCTTTCTGCACTCGAGAATGTGGTCCCAGGCTTGTTCAATCTGGGGTACCAACTCTTCAAAGAATTGCTTGTTGCGCTCGACAGTTTGGCACATGTACTCGTTTAGGCGATAATATTCTATATACATGGGGTGATCCAGACACGACTTTTTATATTGACGCTGGATGCATTCCAATTGATTCCTGTCAATATGTTGCGGGTAAAAATGTCGAAACCCGTCCTCCAGTTCCACGACGCCAATGGCAACTACAGAGCCATTTTCGTCCATTTTATATTCCATTTCAGACACTTGAACAAAGCTAGTCTCGACATAATCACATGCCGACAATTGACATACTTCCATCTGCACAATCATCTGAATCATGTATTGATCTGGAATCTCGCCTGTAATTTTGCGCGTTTGAGGATTTTTAATCTCCACCATTCGACCCATTGATGTAATCCCGTCCGGCGACGCCCCTATAAATGGATATTCTGGGTGCACCAATAGCCCAAAAGGATACACGGTGGCCCCCGTTTTCTGTCGATAAAACAATAATGAAACATCCTCCATCTTGTTTCCATACAAAGTGAACCGATTAGATGTAAACTGAGGACCCTTTCCGCATTTTTTCAAGTACAGCTGGTCCAATACTTGTTTTCTAGACCACTTGCGCTTTTTTGAATTGTAGCATTGACCTGCAATGGCAGGAATATCAGACGATGCAGTCAGCATTTGCATGCGCAAGTCGTACCATTCAGGACTCTTTTGTTCGGGTCCAGGATTTTCCAAGATTCGAATCAGGGACTCGATATTGCCAATATGTGTAGATAGATTACCTATATTTTCTTCAATTTCGTATCCTAGATCCTGTAATTGTTTATAATTCATGATTAAAATTCAAATGAATTTATTATTCAAATGATTGATTGCAAGAGACATTATATCGAAAATGGGACATGTGATGAATGTGGATTATGTATCGACGACATTGACCATGAACAAGAAGATGTCACGGAAATTGATTACCATGTCCCCAATATATCGACAATGACGTTTTTCAATTTTGAGAATGGGACTAGGAAATATTCCAACATGGCACTCATCCAGAAATGGACCAATTTCACCAGTGAGCGCTGGCTCAATAGCGTACTGATTCAATTTAAAAATGTGGCTGCCGATTTTGATTTGCCGTCCGATGTCGTGATTCGAGCACGGATCCTGTATACCAATCTCTATAGGAGCAATCAAAAAATTACAGTCTGTCGAAATGTATTGGCGCGAGGCAAGAATAAAATTGGTCTCGTTGCACACTGCTTCTATCTGGCATGCGTAATGTGTAGTGTTGGGAAAAGCGTGCAAGATGTCGCGGAAATGTTTGGTACTGATGCAGAAACGTTGCTCTGTGGAGAAAAAAAGTACAATTTGCTAGCAGTGAGAGACAAGATTCCAGACCTCCAGTATATACAAATGATTCAGTCGCGCCACATTTCAATGTACAAGACTTGCGAAGTATTTTTTTCATCGTGTACGGAATATCTAGACGAGTCTAAAATCTACCTAACGCGAGTCATGGCAAAACGTTTCGATAGCCTGCGAATCGATCGCGATTCCAACTTTATGTTTCAAGTTTTGAGATACATTCTACGTGTCTTGTTTGGGTCTGAATATGATGATTATTTTGGGCCCGGGATAGGATCCGACCATACCGTTCAAGACTGGGTCTATTTACATTTATTACCAAATGTTAATGTATTGCCATTTCAAAACGAGTTCTCGTATTCCAAGTGTTAATTTATTGACATTTTCAAAATGAGTTCTCGCATTCCACAAAATCTAGTCAACAAGGATTCGCCTGCCTCGCTCTTGTTTAACGATTCTTCAATCGACCTCGGCCAACTCAATGTCCCTGTTGTGTATATCGAACCATATCGCATCGAGGTTGAGAGTGGTAAACTAAAGGTTTCGATAGGGCCTTCAGGCGGACCATTTACCAGTCTAATGACACTAGAGCTTGACGTTTGATTTACAGAGTTTATCTAGATGCTTTATTATTTTAATGGATAATAAATTGGTGGAAATGTATGGAATTTTGTACTGTTCTGCATACTTTTTCAAGAGACGCAATTCGTGGGAAGAATAGTCGCTTTTTGTATTCGAGATTTGCTGGATGGGTGTTGACGGTTCCTGCATTTTTGGCTGTTTGTCTTGTTTTTTCGACATGCATTTCAATAGTTTTTGCATCTTTATATTGTCACAATTTTCAATTTCAGGTACAGTGTCAGAATACCCGTTATTTTTTAGTACCTGGACCATGAGAATCGGAATGTGATGATTGGTGCAGGTATCGTAATGATCAATCATGAGCGAAAATAAACCGGGACCTAGGCTCGGTATAGTAGAAATATTGTTACTAAATGTTGCCCAATCCCAATTAATGATTGCCTGGTCCATTTTCAAATATCCAATAATTATTTAATCTTGTCTCTAGTGACCCAGACCCCGTCCACCATCTTTTCGACCAACAGGGACGACAATACAGGCAAATCCTCTACCTTTAAACTAATTCGAAACGAACCATCCGAATCACCGCCCCATTGTACCGATGAAATGACATGCCCTGATGGTTCCGTTGTCGCATCTTTGTCATTGATAACCACTCCAGACACGGCTACATTTTCAGGGCCAGTGTCACCTCCCGTGAATGTGACGCGCTGTGAGAATCCTGACGCATTGACACCTTTCGCCCCAATGTACTTGTAAAAGGAGATTAGAGGTGGAGCTGTCTCGTTTACTTGTGCAGATACATCCGCGTATTCATAAAAGGTAAGGTATCCAGTGATGCGGTCCACGATCCAGCCTCCTGTTCCTGGTGTAATCTCTTGACCTGTGGACCTGTATATTCGAAACAGGTACCCTCCATTTGGGTCATAATTGTAAGGAATCAAATCTCGACCTATATTGGTATAGGAGCCTATCTGTCCGCTATTTGTCAATGGGTGACTTATGGTTGCGTCCACGATTCGATAAGCCTGACCATTTGTACCAGGTATCATTTCCATGGGTACCTTGATGAAACGCTGAACGACACCAACCGAATATCCTGCCAAACTACCAGCCATTGGATTGCCATTAGAGTCTAGGGATGAATCGGTGAGTGCAGAGAGGACCGGGCTCGGTGTGCTAGGAATTACTTCGCTCCAAATCTGCGAAGTGACAATTTCCTGGCGGACATTTTCAATAGGTTCCTCGTAAAATTCGCGAGTGTCCACCAGGCTAGGTGTTCCCATATACTGTTTAAACAAGATATTGACCTTTTCTTCAAGAGAAATGCTATCCATTCTTGTTGTACAAAGTATTTATTATTCAAAAACATTCATTCCAAATGTCATCATCCATTTGAGCAGGCTCGTATGAAATATCAATAGTGTCATCCCACGTGACAAAGTTGTCGACAATGACGATATTTTGAATATCGCGCAAATTTGCCTTAAAGTTGATAAAGTTCAAATATGAACCTTTAAACTGGTTATTCATTGTATCCTTGTATCGAGTATAAAGTTCATCGACTTTAACACCTCCATGAACAACCAAATCACGGAGACTATTCCGTGCCCAAAATGCAAAGGATGATTCACCCTTTTCACGTACACGTCGTTCAAATTCGGTCTGAGGAATGTTGCGAATAATGTCAATGCAATTGTTTCCGAGATTGAGATAGTATGCTCTCAAATCCTCAATATTGGAAGACACTTCCCCTCTCATTGCATTAAAAAATTCAAAATTATTCTGCTTTTCGCATCCCACTCTTACAATTAAAAATCTTCTATTGTCTTCAGTGATATCAACTGGATCGCTATGATTGGATATAAAGATAAAATTGTTAAAGCTTGGTGCAATAAACGCATCCACTCCCTTTCGTTCAATGGGCATTGTTTCCTCTGTAATTAAACTTTTAATCTTGTTTTGAACCCGGTCCCTCCCGCCTCCTGCATCCACCTCCTGAATCACAGTCAGGATTTTGCGCTCAAACAATGAATTGAAATTCGATCCAATGCGCTGCAAATCTTCCAAACTGAGAAAATAATCACGTCCAACCAAATCACCCACCACGTCGCCAAATGTAGTCTTTCCAGTACCTTTTGCTCCAGTCAGTACAATCGACTTGGACGTTTTTCCCTTTACCATCAAGACCGAGATCCATGCATTGATCCATCTGGCTACAGATACATTTCCTCCTGCAATGACTCTATAGATAAATTCAAACCATTTTGGGCACTTTTCGCGCTTGACAATGTCGGCATCAAAAGAGATGGATGCCGGGGGTGGTATATATGAATTATAAACAAGGCCTCTCGTATTAAACATTGTCGGTCTAAATGTATACTCCTTGTACCTCTTGACATAATCCGACTGAAAGTACTCATTCATGATACTGGGATTATTAGTCCGCATAATATCAGTCACCTTGGATATTGTATAGGCTTGTCTCCTGTCACGCCTGAACCCACATACTCCTGGCAAGTTGTCAAAGATGCAAAAAAATTGATTCAGATACCCGTATAAAAGCATACAGTCATCATTCTCGTCATTCAATTTGCGAACAACACCTTGACGTAAAAGGTTCCCGTGTTCGTCAAAGAGACGTTCATCTAAATCTGCAGTCCAGTACGTATTATAATATTCAATATCGCATGGCTTTAGCTCGCAAGGATTCTTGGGCAGTTCTCCCATATCAGGAGAGCTCGTATCAGGTTCCCACTCGGTTGTGGTGGGTTTCAATACAAATTCGACACGAATACCAGTCTTTTCAAACACATAGTCATTGGTCAATGCAAGAATTGTATCCAAATTTTCGCGCACAGTGTCCTTTGCAATCATGAGTCCGTCAAACATCAAGACGTCAGTACGAATTTCATATTTTTGTGCCAGAAAATTTTCGGCATGGAGAATCAGCAAATTTTCGACATTCTGAACATAATGAGAAAATATCGAAGCTTCGAAATTACCTTCTCTAGTCTTGTTTGAGGAAGCGTATTTTCCAAGAGCTTTCGATATACGTGTCAATTCATTCTTGTAATCCTTATAATCTGTATTCGTTACGGTACGGAATCGGCTCAAAAGCCCATCAGACTTGTAAATCATGTCGTGATACTCGACAATATCTGGATATTTAGCAAACCGGAGATTAAGAATTTCGTTATAAACAATCTTTAGATACGTTATTTTATCCTCGAGTCCATAAGTCGCTATTGCCGAATCACGATCCTCCATATATTCCTTGGCAAACTTGGGCACTGGGATTTGTATCTTGCGTTTATTTTGCTCAGGGTTAAATGGAAATTCAAAACATAACAATTGCGGGATAATGACAGGGTGACAATTTTTAATATCCAAATCGTAATAAAACTCTCCGGCTATATAATTTCGAACGTGCCTGGGCATATGCTGAATCCCGCGCGAAGCGTAGCGCCGTCCAAAATTAGTGAGTTGTTGCTTGTACTGAACACTGTACGAATCGACACCATTTCGTAAATCTGCCAAAATTTTGCGCAGATTGATAATGTCATTCTTCCAAGATTCGCGATCAGATACTGGAGGGTTTGTACATGCAATCACCTTTCTAAGCTTTTCGACATTGACATGTTCCCTTTTATGGAAGCTGTCATTCTGAAAAGTTACAGAATTCTGTTCCATACTAAAATAAAAATAGTAAAATGTTTTATTGCTCTCCTTCACGACGAGGTCGCTCAGGTCTCTGAAATCCTTCTGGCGTCATGGTCGGACTATTAAATGGCGTGTCTCCTGGATATCTGGTTCTGGAATGTCTTGGTCGAAGAATATCAATCGAGAGCGGACGCATGCGACGTCGTTCGGCGAGTGTAGGTCTTAGCATTGTTCTATATCCAAATGTATATTCTAAATGAGTTTCATCTTTTAATTTCATCATGTTTTGTGACAAGGGCCATTTATTGAAATTTGTTCATGGTCAGCGTACGTGTCAGTGCGGGACGTTTGATATTAAAAATGGTACTCTACTCTATACACTAGAGCTTGTCTACAAAAAACCTGCAATTGTTCGACAAAACAGCACCTCCGGAAGTCTGAGCCTCTATAGTGAAAGTGTTGACTCCTGCAGTAATGACGTCGTGTTTCATGGAAGCGACGGTGATGAAACTACCGGTTCTTTCGACACTGATGGGGACTGAATAATAAATATTTGAATTGTTTTTTCGAATGCGTACAGCAATATCTGCATTTGCATTGTCACGAGTAATCAAAAAGGACCATGTTATTTTCCAATTTCCTGCAGTCATTGTAAATGGAATCGTATACAGTGCAAAAAAAGTAGCAGACATTGTAGATTGCTGCACGTCATTTTCATAGTATTGGTATTCGGACGCACTAGAGACTGATTTCCATGCCAAACCTGTTGCTGTACTGGAATCGGCTGTCAGGATTAAATTGTCGGCCCCTACAGGAAAACGCTGCTGGGTCGTTGCTCCAAAAGTCACCAAATCTCCTTTGGTGGTGATGGGTTGGTAAGTGACAACAGGAGCCGTCGTGGTTCCAACTTGGCTCGCCAACCTGCCTCCAGACAAAAAGAAGAGGGTATTGTCCAGTTTCAGTAGGTTCGAGATTCCTAGCCCTGCAGTCGATATCGATAATACAGGAAGAGAGTCCACTTTGATAGTGATGGGTGTAGCTGTGGTGGCATTCTGTATCAAGTCCATATTCGCTACTTCGTCTACATAGAGTATATTGACAGACTTTTCGTTGGATTCAGAGGATCCGTGACTCACGGTTGACCGATCACTGGGCATTTTACAATCGCAAACATTTTTTTATTCATACTCGCGCCTCTTGAACAGTAAATGGAACATTATTCATCTCAATTTCGTGCTTCATATTTTCCAAACTGTCTGCAGCTCCTTCACGCGCATCTATAAATTCTTGCTCGCGCTCAGACATTCCACGACCCTTGATATTATCAAATGGAGAAGGGTCATACAAGACCCATTTACGCATCTTGACCACCAATGCATCTGCAAACACATCCTTGGTGCGTTTCATAACTGCTTCGGCAGCAGTCTCGGCCTGGGCAAGTGTCTTGTAGGCTCCAGTCACCTTGATACACGGTACGCGTCTTGGTTCTGGTTCGATATTCAACTCTGGGCAAATTTCACTCTTTTCTACCTTGATATTGAAATTGGTCTGTAATAAACTAGTCACAAATCCTGGCAAAGCAGTCTTATAATAGTCATAATGACCCTGCCAGTCCATGATGCGATATGAAATGACGGCATACTGGTGCTTCAATGGCACTGAATCCTTTTCTAGTACGACCGAGGGGTCAAATTCTCTCGGGACATATTCCGGGAAACTAGCATCAAGATCTGGATTCTTCAAACACTTGGCCTCGTGCGCTCTTCGTTTTAAATCATGATACGATTTGCGATACTCTTCGCCTACTTGCCAGATCGTCCAGTCAATGTCCGTTTCTGTTGCCGGACCAACAGAGCTCCATACACCGACTGGAATAATAGCTACATCTACAGGTTCTTCTGGAATGTATCTCTTGACAATAGATTCAACCAAGCGCTTTGCATCGTCCATGGTCTTGGTCAACCCGCGAATCTTGACCTGCTGGACAAATACGTTATAATGACCTTTATCATGACACGCCTGCACAATCAAGTCTCGATATTTACGCATATAAACACTAAAATTCTCCAGAGTTAGTGGGACGTCAAGTGTATAGTCAATCTCTTCTGGCAAATCGGGTTCTGCATTGGCAACCAATCGATAGAGATCGCATACCTGGTCCTGGTCCGACTTGTCCATCGTTTCTAGCATCTGGTCATACTTTGTCCGAATCTCGTCGTCTTCTATAGATCCATACAATTCGTGTGCAGATTCCATGATTGGCTTCAACCTTTCGGTTCGTACCTGCCTACCTACTTCTGGATCTTTTAACGATTCGATAAAGATATTTATAAAACGTTCCACTTCAGCAACAGCAACCTTGGCAAACTGATCCGAGAGTGTTAACTTGGGATTGGCATAGGAAACAACCGCACTTCGCTGTTCTGGATGTTTTTCGTCACTAATCAGATAAATCATTTGTTCATCTTGTAGTTTTTTACTCTTTTGCTTCAGTCCTTTACTAAGTTGTGTAAGATCTCCGTAATTCATTATAATTAAGATTCTGATAAAGTCTATTGCTCTAAATGTCTATACATGGCCGTCAGAAAATATCAATTTATTCCACCTCTCAATCTCAAGACCAAATGCAACGTAGATTCCTTTTGAATGTTATAATCAGATAGAGTGCGTCCATCTTCGAGTTGCTTTCCTGCAAAAATTAAACGCTGCTGGTCTGGAGGAATAGCTTCCTTGTCTTGAATCTTGGCCTTGACAGTTTCAATGGTATCATCACTTTCCACATCCAGGGTGATTGTCTTTCCGGTCAATGTCTTGACAAAAATTTGCATTGTCATTTTCTAGTATTTTAAAGGAATGACCCAATTACTTGTATAATTTGCAACGAAATGTTTCCATCCTTTTGTCTGATGTACGTCTCGAGAAAAATTCATTGCATGTCGATTTGGATTCCAGTTTATGAATAATAAAAAACATTGCATACAAACCACAGGTACCGTCCTGGCGCTGCATTGTCATATCGCTTTCATAGTAATCCATCTTGTTTTTGCGTTTCATGACATTTAACCATTTTTCAATTTCTGGCTTTGGGTCCATTCCAAGAGAATCAAAGTAGCAAAGCTCGCGCAGTCCATGTAGTGTCGATAAAACGGCCGCTACCCAATGTTCACCAGGTCCTGTAGATTTATCTGTATTGAAAATGATACCATACAAGTGATTGTTTTTTAACTTTAATTTAAATAATTCCGGACGATATTGTTTGAAATCGAGCGGCAGAGTGCCCAAATAAGTGAAATTTGGAGCTTCATGGAAGCTCATCACCGTGTCAATATCCTTTGTACTTAACCATTCCCCGCGTTTCGTCGGACCTTTAAACTTCATTTTTTATTATTGACCATTTAAAATGTCATTTTTATCCTCATCTAACGTATCCAGAGTTATTGATATGATACGTATGCGCGTCTATAAGGAAACTGGGAAAAAAATCAAACTAGACGATACGACCGATCTAAGGACCCGGATGAAGAATCTCGAATACAAACTGGAACCTATCGAGTCAAACAATGAACGAGCTGTCCGTGTCATTTCCAATGCCATCATTTCGAATCTAGGAGTCGAGATCCCCAAAGACCCATTTTCGGAACAATTGAGTTCGACATCAGGGTTTCTGCCGCCAGATGTGAGTCGTAAAGTGTCTAGGAACGGACTATTTTACAAGTAATTAGTTACAAATTCCATGGTATCGAAATCAAAAAGTTGAAATCGATACCATGAACTTTTTCAACCCAATATTCAAGATCCAGGATCCAGATAATTCCATGGTATCGAAATCAAAAAGGTGAAATCGATACCATGAACTTTTTCAACCCAATATTCAAGATCCAGATAATTCCATGGTATCGAAATCAAAAAGTTGAAATCGATACCATGAACTTTTTCAACCAAAGATGAATGAAAGGGAAC
>JACCDX010009896.1_pt1 | contig 13484 bp, 7 predicted proteins | sample 7449681 | NCBI WGS metagenome assembly JACCDX01 (sample SAMN15323450, study PRJNA562643) | freshwater metagenome | isolation source: river surface water | place: USA:Blue River Watershed | collected 2017-08-18
TACCGCACCTGGTCGCCCACCACATCCCGGGCGTCCATCCCCACCAGCGCCTCGAACGCGGAGCCCGCCAGGGTGTTGCTGATCGCCTGGCCCTCGCTGGCCCGCAGGTAGACGCTGGGAGGCCCCTCGCTGCCGTCGCGGAAGGGGCCCCTGCGGGCAGGTCGGCCCGCTGGTAGGCCAGCCAGTCGTCACCGGGGTCGGCATGCAGACCGGCAGGCAAGAAGGGGCGGAGTATCGAACGCATGCGCATCTCCTGGAGCCGACCCATGCCAGCCAAACCATTTGAGACCTTTAATACTCCTTCAGGCCATTGCAATCAATACCGATGAATTACATCAGGGGGTCGAAGCAGGCATCGGCCAGAAGTCCTTTCCCGTCAACCACTTGCATTCCCTATCTCGACCAGCAAGGTAGAAGTTGTCAGCCATAGGAACTACTACATCGACTGAAAAGCACCCTTTTTGCTTGCAAATTGTTTACTTGAGGACTACAAAACGCATCCGGATGAGCATTTCATCCTAAGCACGATCCAGCCCGGATTCATGACGTACCGAGGCCGATGGGTTGATTTCTCGTTCACCTTTCGGAGCAAGCATGGCCACCACGACCACCACCACGTCGATCCTCAACACGCCGCAGGCTGTCGACGACTACTACGGCTACACGGAGAGCGAAGTCGTCGACAGCAACAACATCCTGGTCCTGGATGTGATGAGCAATGACTCGGGCGGCAAATCCAAGACGCTGTACTCGATCGAGGCGAGCGAGGAATTCATCCAGGCCCTGGCCACCCGGGATGGCACCGGCGAAGCCAACGCGCAGTACTTCAATGGCGTGAAGGTCTGGATCGAGAACGGCAAGCTCATGGTGGACGTGAGCGGCGCCGACGCCCTCGCCGCGCTGGGCGCGCAGTCCATCGAGGACCTGGATGCGGACCAGCAGCTGGACCTGAGCTTCTCGTACACGATCCAGCTGGGCAACGGCACGCTAAGTGTGGCGACCGTGCACCTGACGATCATCGGCGAGGGAGAGGGGGAGGTGAACGCACCACCCACCGTGGTCCCTGTCATGCTGAATCCCGGTGTCGAGGACACGCCTCGGACCATCACCGCCGACGAATTGCTGGATGGCGCCAGTGATGTGGATGGCGATACGCTGACCATCACCGAACTGACACTGACCTCCGGCGGCGGCGAACTGCTGTCGACGGGAACCGGAACGTGGACCTACGTCCCTGCGCCCGACGCCTTTGGCACTGTCACCTTCAGCTACCAGGTCTTTGACGGCAGCGTGGCCACCACCAACACCGCCTCGCTGGTGATCGCGCAAGGCACCACGGACACCGACACGGAAGCGACCGGCACGATCGAGTTTGCCGGCAGCATGCACGTCGGCGAGCTCTTGACGGCCAGCGTCTCCAACCTGGACGACCAGGACGGACTCGTCAATGCCTCCGGACACTGGCAGGTCCTGCGCAACGGTACCTGGACCGACATCGAAGACAGCTACCAGCGCGGCCTGTTCCTCGACCCGGACGAACAGCTGACCGAAGGCACGCAGGTCCGATTCCGCCTCGAGACCTGGGATCAACAGGGCGGAACGACGATCATCGACTCCACCCCCGTGACCTTGCTCGCGTTCAGGGGAGACACCGAGGCAACCGGCACGGTGTCCCTGTCCCCCGGGTCCACGGATCCTGTCACCGGTCAGATCGAGACCATCGCCGCCGTCCCGATGGAGGTCACAGACCCCAACGGCGGAATCGATCATTTCAACTATCAATGGCAAAAGAGCGCCAACCCCGACGACCCCGACAGCTGGACGGACATCGGCGGCGCCACAAGCCAGGACCTCGACGCCAAGGCCCCTGAGCTCGAGGGCCTTTACGTGCGGGCGAAGGTGCAAAGCGTGGACCTGCTCGGGCTGACCACCGACTTCGTTTCCGATCACCAGTTTCTACCCATCCCCAACCAAGCCCCCGAAGCCATTCCAATCACGTTGGCCCCCGGGTTCGAGGACACGCCGCGAACCATCACCTCCGCGCAATTGCTGGCGGGCGCCACCGATGTGGACGGCGATGCGCTGACCGTCATCGGCCTGACCCTGACCTCGGGCAGCGGCACGCTGGCCGTCAACGGCAGCGAATGGACCTACACCCCCGGCGCCAACGACCACACCACGGCCACCTTCTCCTACGGCATCTTCGACGGACACCACACCACGCCCACGACCGCAACGCTGCAGATCACCCCGGTCAACGACGCGCCTGTCGCCCACCCGGATACCGCAACGGCCGACGAGAACGCGACGGTCACGGTCACCGTCCTGGCCAACGACACGGATGCCGACCAGGGCGCGGTGTTCACCGTCACTGGTGCATGGGCCCCGAGCGGCAAGGGGACGGCCACGGTGTCGGCCAGCAACGAGGTGGTGTTCGACCCGGGCCGGGACTTCGACCACCTGGCCGAGGGCCAGAGCGAGCCGGTCATCATCACGTACACGATCCGGGACCAGGACCAGGCTGAATCGACCTCCATCTTGACGATCACCGTGACCGGCTCCGACGACGGCCCTGTGGCCCGCCCTGATGGCGCGTCGGCACCAGCAGGCCAGGACATCGTCGTCGACGTCCTGTCCAACGACGACGCCCCCGATCGCGTGGCGCCCCTCACACTGCGGGATGTTTCCGTGATCGACGGCGGGGGCACGGCCGAGGTCGTCGAAAACAAGCTGGTCTACCATCCGGGCGATGCGTTCCGGGCGCTCGCGTTCGGCGAATCGGCCACCGTCCACCTGACCTACACCGTGGCCGACGAGAACGAGGCGACTGCCACGGGTTCCGTCACGCTGACCATCGACGGCGTCAACGATGGACCCACCGCCGCCGACGATGGCGGCACCACCAGCCCGTACACGTCGCTGACCATCGACGTCCTGGCCAACGACTCGGATCCCGACAATGGCGAGACTGCCCAGCTCATGCTGGTGGCCTCCGGATTGCCAGACCCCCACTTCTCCATCGTCGGCGACCAGGTGCTCTTCGACCCCGGCACGGACTTCCTGAACCTCTACGTGGGCGAGACGCAATCCGTGCAGTACACCTACACGGTGGCGGACCCCTCGGGCATGACATCCGACGGCGTCGTCACGGTCAATGTGGTGGGAACGAACAACCCGCTGGATATCCTCACCGGCATCGACCGGGGCGCTGTGGTGTCGACGATCACGCAGGCGACCTCCGGGACGATTGCCGCCATCAGCGGAACGATCGCGTTCACCGACATCGACCTGGACGCTACCGAGCACTACACGGTATCCGTGCGTGAAACCGGCTATGGCACCCTGACCGCCAGCATCAGCTTCGACGGCGCCTTGCGCACGATCGACTGGACGTTCACCGCGACCCAGGAGGCCATCGACGACCTCGACCTTTCGAGCGGCGACATGCTCCCGCAAGCCGCAGGCTACATCGTCATTTCCAGCAACCTGCAAGGGGACGTGGAAATTCCGCTCGCCCTCGCGTTGACGATCGAGGACACAGGCGCCGGAACCGTCAACTCGCCGCCGTTCCTGGCCGCCGACGAGGGGTTCGACCTGTCGACTGGGTTCAGCGGCACCCTCAGCGAGGACGCTATCGCCCCGCTCACCTGGTGGGCCATGCTGGGCGACGCGGACCCGGGCGAAAGCACCTTCAGGGTGACCGGCGCAGAAACGGGCCAGTACGGCACGTTCTCGTACAACGCGGGATCGGCCACGTGGACCTATGCGCTCAATGCAAACGCGCAGGCCCTGGTTGCCGGCCAGGAGGTCGATGAGACCGTCTACCAGGCCGTTTCGGCCGATGGTCAACTGAGCTTCCCGATCAGCGTCAAGGTCACGGGCATGAATGATGCGCCTGCGCTGATCGCCTCGACGATCGCGCATACCTACGAGAACACGCTGGCCGACGACGCCTTCGCCAGTATCACCGGCACCTTGTCGCGCATTGACCCGGACAACGGCGACACCCCCACCTACCGCATCATCGGCGGCAGCCTCGACACCAGCCGGCCCGGCTACGACACGTCGCTCGCGACGACATACGGCACGCTCTACCTGCATAGCGCATCGGGGGCCTATGAGTTCGTCCCCCTCGATGCAGCGCTGGAGTCCCACGCCTCCAGCGCCACGGTGTCACAGACCTTCACCCTGCATGTCACCGACCTGTGGGGGGCTACCGACACCGAGTCGCTGGTCATCTCGGTCCATCGCAGCAGTCAACCGGCACCGATCATCCAGACCACGACGGCCCAACTTCCGGCGGGCTGGGTCATCCCCGACGTCGGCGGCAAGCTCTCGCTCGACGACTCGGGAACGGGCCAGACCCTGTTTGCCATTCCCACCAACCTCCAGGGCCGCTTCGGCAGCTTCGAGTTCTTGCAGGACGGCACGTGGCGCTACACCATGGACAACGATTCGGACGCTGTCAGGAACATCCAGCCGTTCCCGGCGGAACCCAACCAGGACCGGCTGGTCGTGACGTCCCTGGACGGGTCGGTGGCCGAGGAGATCGTGGTCGACATCATGAGCTTGTGGACACCGGAGGGCATCCACGTGACGGGTGGCGACGACAGCGAGGCCTTCAGCCCGCAGGCGTCCGCCGAAGAGGAGCAAACCATCTGGTTGGCCACCACGCACTACAACGACATCATCTTCGGCATGGGCGGAGACGATCGCGTGGATGCAGGCGGAGGCAATGACTGGGTATCGGGCGGCCTCGGCAACGACATCCTGCGCGCGGGCACGGGCGTCGACACCCTCATGGGCGACGAAGGCGACGACTATCTGCAATCGGACGACGGCCTCAGCTTTACCGGCACCTATGCGCTGATGAATGGCGGCGCCGGCAACGACTTCCTGCATGGCAGCCGCCACACCCAGGACGTCTTCGTCATGGGCACCACGCTCAACGCCACCACCAACGTCGACATCGTGGCCAACTTCGGCTCGACCTACCCGGGAGCCCCGCAGGACTACTTCCTGCTCAAGGGCGGCCTGTTCCTCGGGCTGGATGCGCTGCCGGACGGAACGCTCGCCGCCGACAGCTTCGATGTGTTCGGGTCCCCGGTCGACGTCACGGCTTCCAACGACGACGACGCCAGGATTTTCGCCGTCAGGAACACGGCTGACCTGGTGCGCACCGACTTGCTCAATCCGGGGACGCAGGTCACCCATAACGACCACCTCGACCTGTTCTACGACCCGACAGGCGGGGACACCTCCGACGCCATCCAGTTCGCCAGCATCTTGGTGGGCAGTGAGGGCCTCACCCTGGAAGCGAGCGCGTTCCGGATCACCGGCACCTTCGGCACGAGCGGGGATGACACCATGACCGGCACAGAGGGAGAGGACATCCTCTCGGGCCTGGCAGGCGACGACATCCTCTCGGGAGCGGGGGGCAACGACCTCCTGGCCGGGGGCTTGGGCTCGGATGTCCTGGAAGGTGGAGAGGGAGATGACATCCTGCGGGGCGGCGCAGGCAGCGACTTCCTGGATGGCGGTGCAGGCAACGATGAGTTGATCGGAGGAGCCGGCACCGACGACCTGGCGGGCGGCGAAGGCGATGACCTGTTCTTCTTCAACCCGGCGATCGTGGACGGCGCCTATGAGCTCGCCACGATCCACGACTTCACCCGCGACGGCGGCGAGGCCGACGTGATGTTGCTGTCCGCCCTGGCGTTCGGGGGCATCAGCGCCGACGCCTCGGGCGTGCTCGCGGATGGTCAGGTGATCACTTGGGCGGGATCCGTGGACGCCCTGAGTTCCGTGGGGGACACGGTGCGCATCATCTATGCACCGCCGAACGGCGCCGAGCCCGCCACCCTGTACTACGACCCCGACGGCGGCAGCCTCGACAATGCCATGGCGTTTGCGATGCTGGAGCAAGCGCCGAGCACGCTCGACGCGTCGAGCTTCCTCCTGGGGTAGGCCCTTCGGCGCCGGCCTCAGAACGGCGGCTTGGGCATCCCCCCGGGCATCATGCCCTTGAGGCCGCCCAGCCGCTTCATCATCTTCATCATCCCGCCGCCCTTGAGCTTCTTCATCATCCCCTGCATCTGCTCGAACTCGTTGAGCAGGCGGTTGACCTCCTGAACATGGACACCCGCGCCCGCCGCGATGCGGCGCTTGCGGGTGGCCTTGATCAGCTCGGGCTTGCGCCGCTCCAGCGGCGTCATGCTGCAGATGATGCCTTCCTTGCGGCGGATGTCGCGCTCGGCCTTGTCCATGTCCACCTGGCCGGCCTTGGCCTGCATCTGCGCGGGCAGCTTGTCCATCATCTGCGACAGGCCGCCCATGTTCTTCATCTGGCGGATCTGGGAGAGGAAGTCCTCCAGGTCGAAGCCCGAGCCGCTCTTGACCTTCTCGGCCAGCTTCTTGGCGGCGTCCACGTCCACGCCGGCCTGCACCTGTTCGACCAGGGCCACGATGTCGCCCATGCCCAGGATGCGCCCGGCATGGCGTTCGGCGTCGAACACCTCCAGGCCGTCGATCTTCTCGGACACACCCGCGAACTTGATCGGCGCGCCCGTGACCTGCCGCACCGACAGCGCCGCGCCGCCGCGCGAGTCGCCGTCCATCTTGGTGAGGATGATGCCGGTCAGCGGCAGCGCCTCCTTGAAGGCCCGGGCGGTGTTCACCGCGTCCTGGCCCTGCATGGCGTCCACCACGAACAGCGTCTCCACAGGGTTCAGCACGGCGTGCAGCTGCTTGATCTCGTTCATCAGCGCTTCATCGATCGCCAGGCGGCCGGCGGTATCCACCAGCAGCACGTCGAAGTAGCCCCGCTTCGCGTGGTCCAGCGCCGCCCGGGCGATGTCCAGCGGCTTCTGGTCCGGCGAGCTGGGGAACCACTCGGCGCCGGCCTGGGCCGTCACCGTCTTGAGCTGCTCGATGGCCGCCGGGCGGTACACGTCACCCGACACGGTCAGCACCTTCTTCTTGCGCTTTTCGATCAGGTGCTTGGCCAGCTTGGCGGTGGTCGTCGTCTTGCCCGCGCCCTGCAGGCCGGCCATGAGGATGATGGCGGGCGGCTGCGCGGCCAGGTTCAGGTCGCTCACGCCCTCGCCCATGGTCGCCACCAGCTCGCGGTTGACGATGCCCACCAGCGCCTGGCCGGGGTTGAGCGAGCCCACCACCTCCTGGCCCAGGGCCTTGTCCTTCACCCGGGCGATGAAGTCGCGCACCACGGGCAGGGCCACGTCGGCCTCCAGCAGCGCCATGCGGACCTCGCGCAGCATGTCCTGCACGTTGCCCTCGGTGATGCGGGCCTGGCCGCGCATTTCCTTGACCAGGCGTGAGAGTTTGTCGGTGAGTGCGGAGGCCATGGGCGATGGTGCGGGGGGAAGGGATCACCCGGTGCTGCGGCGAGGCAGGACGAGCGACTAAACTGTGGAACCATGATTTTACCCAGCGCCTCCCCGGCCGGCGTCCTCCTCACGCTGGCCACGGCCGCCGCCTACGCGGTGCCGGCCGCCGCGGCCGCGCGCCTGAGCGACCGCGCCGCCCGCGGGACCCTGGTGGTGGCCTGGGCGCTGCACGCCCTGGTGCTGGCCTGGTCCCTCTGGGGCGACCAGCCGCGCTTCGGCTTCGCCCCCGCCCTGTCCATGACGGCCTGGCTGGTGCTCACCGTCTACGCCGTCGAGCGCCAGCTGTTCCCGCAGATGCAGGCCCGCTGGGCCCTGGCCGGCCTGGGCGCGGCCACCGTGCTGCTGGCCCTGGCCTTTCCCGGCACGCCGCTGCATGTCTCAGCCTCCCCCTGGCTGCCCCTGCACTGGGCCCTGGGCATCGCGTCCTACGGCCTGTTCGCCGCCGCCGTTGTCCACGCCTGGCTGATGATGCGCGTGGAGCGCGCCATCCGCCACGCCACCGAGCCGCATGCCGGCCTGCCCCTGCTCACGCTGGAGCGCCTGACCTTCCGCTTCGCCACCGGCGGCTTCGTGCTGCTGTCGGCCACGCTGCTGGCCGGCCTGGTCTTTGGCGAAGCCGCCCACGGCACCGCCTGGCGCTGGGACCACAAGACCACCTTCTCCGTGCTGGCGTGGGGCGCCTTCGCCCTGCTGCTGCTGGGCCGGGCCCGCTTCGGCTGGCGCGGGCGCAAGGCGGTGCGGGTGCTCTATGGCGGCTCGCTGCTGCTGCTGCTGGCCTATGTCGGCTCGCGCTTCGTGCTGGAGGTGGTCCTCCACCGCGCCGCATGAAGTACCTGGTCCTCTTCGCCGTCCTGGCGGTGATCTACCTGCTGTGGAAGCACCAGCGCACGCAGGAGCGCGCCGGGCGCGAGGGCGGCACGCGCCCGCCGCCGGCCGGGGCCGCCCGCCAGGCGGCCTCCCCGCAGGAGATGGTGCGCTGCGCCGTGTGCGACCTGCACCTGCCACGCGCCGATGCCGTGGCCGACGCCCAGGGACGGCTGTTCTGCAGCCCTGCCCACCGCGACGGGACTTCCGCCTGACATGACCGGCCCCGTCTCCGTCGCGACCTGGGCCGACGCGCCCCTGCCGCGGCCGGAGGACTCCGCCTTCCTGCGGCTGTGGCAGGCCTTCACCACGGCGCGCGCCGCCATCGCCGGCGCGCTGCTGGTGATGCTGGTGGTCGTCGAGGCCAGCGCCGGCCCGGCCCCCGTCCTGGTGCACGCGCTGCTGGCGGGCTGCATCGTCTACTTCGTGGCAGCCGTGGCCTTGCGGGCCAAGGGGCACCCGCCCGGGCGCGAGGCCCAGGCCGCCTGGCTGCCGGTGCTGGGCGTGGACCTGGCGGCCGTCGCGTCCCTCGAATACCTGCAGGCGGGCGGGCTGAACTTCACGCCGCTGTTCGCTGTCCCGGTGCTCATGGCAGCGGTGCTCGCCCGGCCGACCGTGGCCTACGGCACGGCCGCCGGCGCCACCTTGCTGCTGCTCGCGCAGGCCTGGCTGCAGGGGCTGGGGCCCTCGGCCGAAGGCATGCAGCGCCTGCTGCAGGCGGGGCTGACCGGCGGCGGGTATTTCGCGCTGGCGCTGCTGGCCAGCCAGGTGGCCGGCCGCCTGGCGCGCGAGGAACTGCGCGCCCGCCAGGGCCAGGAGGCCGCGCGGCTGCAGGCCCAGGTCAACGAGCTGGTCATCGAGAACCTCACCGACGGCGTCGTCGTGGTCGACGCGCAGGGGCTGGTGCGGGCCATCAACCCCACCGCCTGCGCCTTCCTGGGCATGGGCCACGCCCCACCGGGCTTCGCGCTGTCGGCGCAGCCGGAGTGGCTGGCCCTGCTGGAGCTGGCCGAGCGCACCATTGCCCAGGAGTCCCCGCAGCTGCGCGAGATCGCCCTGGGGCGCGGCGGCAACCTGCGCCGCGTCTTCGTGCGCACCCGGCCGGTCGTCACCGGCACGGACGCCGGGCGCCTGTGCGTGATATTCCTGGAGGACCTGCGCGAGGCCGAGGCCCGCCTGCGCACCGAGAAGCTCGCCGCCATGGGCCGCATGTCCGCCGCCGTGGCCCACGAGATCCGCAACCCCCTGGCCGCCATCTCCCAGGCCAACGCGCTGCTGGAGGAGGACCTGTCCGGCCCCGCGCAGCGCCAGCTCAGCGCGCTGATCGGCCAGAACGCCAAGCGCCTGGAACGCATCGTCGAGGAGGTGCTCAACGTCTCCCGGGCGCAGCAGCAGGACTCCCACCGCAGCGAGATGCTGGCACTGGACGCCACCGTGGCCGGCACCTGCCAGGACTGGGCCCGGCAGAACGACGCGCAGGACCGGCTGCAGATGGCGCTGCGCACCCCGCAGGCGCGCGTGCCGTTCGAGGCCGAGCACCTGCGCCGCGTCATGGTCAACCTGCTGGACAACGCGCTGCGCCATGCGGCCATCCGGCCCGGGGCCCTGCAGGTGGCCACGCAGGCCGGCGGGGCGCAGGTGGTGCTGATCGTGTGGAGCGAGGCCCCGGCCATCGCGCCGGCGGTGCAGCGGCACCTGTTCGAGCCCTTCTTCTCCTCGCAGAGCCGGTCCACCGGGCTGGGCCTCTATATCTGCCGCGAGCTGTGCGAGCGCCATGGCGCGCAGATCGTCTACCGGCGCGCGCCTTCGCCCCTGGGCACGGCGCGCGAGGGCAATGCCTTCATCGTGAGCTTCCGCATGCCCCGACCCGCCGCCGAGGGGCCGTCGCCTGCCACAATACCCGTGTGACGCCGGCCCCATGACGCCTTCCCACGCCTCCTCCCCCGCGGCCACGGCCGCCCAGGTCCTCGTCGTCGACGACGAGCCCGACCTGCGCACGCTCTACGAGCTGACGCTGCTGCGCGAGGGCTACCGCGTGGACTCGGCCGGCAGCCTGGGGCAGGCGCGCGAGCTGCTGGCGGGCAAGCGCTTCGACGTGGTCATCTCCGACATGCGCCTGCCCGACGGCCTGGGCCTGGAGCTGCTGCAGGACATGGCCCGCGAACAGCGGCCCGAGCGCTGCGTGGTCATGACAGCCTATGGCTCCGCCGAGAACGCGGTGGAGGCCCTCAAGGCCGGCGCCTTCGACTACCTCACCAAGCCGGTGGACCTGCGCCAGTTCCGCAGCGTGGTGGCCTCGGCCATCCAGGGCGACGGCAGCCCAGTGCGCGCCCGCGCCGCGCGGGCCGGCACGCCGGCTGCTGCGGTGCCGGCTACGGGCGGCGAGGCGGCGCTGGAGCGGCTGGTGGGCGACTCGTCCGCCATGCAGCGGGTCAAGGAGCGGGTGGCCCGCGTGGCCAAGGGCATGGCGCCGGTACTGGTGCGCGGCGAGTCCGGCACGGGCAAGGAGCTGGTGGCGCGCGCCATCCACGCCTGCAGCCACCGGGGGGACGGCCCCTTCGTCGCCGTCAACTGCGGCGCCATCCCCGAGTCGCTGCTGGAGGCCGAGTTCTTCGGCGCGCGCAAGGGCTCCTACACCGGTGCCACGCACGACCGCGAGGGCTTCTTCCAGGCCGCGCGCGGCGGCACCCTGTTCCTGGACGAGATCGGCGACCTGCCCCTGGCCATGCAGTCCAAGCTGCTGCGCGCCATCCAGGAGCGCGCCGTGCGGCCGCTGGGCGACACGCAGGAACAGGCCATCGACGCGCGTATCGTCAGCGCCACCCACAAGGACCTGGCCGCCGAGGTGCAGGCCGGCCGCTTCCGGCAGGACCTGTTCTACCGCCTGAACGTCATCGAGATCGTGGTGCCGCCCCTGCGCGAGCGCCGCGAGGACCTGCCTGCGCTGTGCCGCGCGCTGCTCGCCCGCATCGCGCGGGAGACCGGCGCCCCCGTGCCGCCGCCCTCGCCGGACCTGGTGCGGCGGCTGCAGGCCCTGCCGCTGGGCGGCAACGTGCGCGAGCTGGAAAACCTGCTGCACCGCGCCGTCGCCCTGCACGAGGGCGGCGTGCTCGACATCCACCTGGACGCTTGCGCGGCCGAGGAGCCCGGCGCCATTGAAGCGCACCCGCCCGTCACGAGCGAGCCCCTGCAGGCGTCGTCCCCCCCGGCCTTGCCGGCCGACCTGCAGGCCTGGCTGGACGAGCGCGAGCGCGAGATCCTGGTGCAGGCCCTGCACGGCAACGGGTTCAACCGCACCGCCGCGGCGCAGCGCCTGGGCCTGAGCCTGCGGCAGATCCGCTACCGCATCGCGCGCCTCGGCATCGAGGTGCCGGGCCATGACGACGGCGCCGATGACGGCAAGTCCTGACAGCGCGGGGGGCTTTGGCCATGAGCGATAATCCGCCCCCCTTGTGGACGGACGGCTGGTACCGCCATGCGCGGCGGCTGGATTCACCCAACTTCGGGCCCCGGCCCGCGCAGGCCTGCATCGACCTGATCGTCGTGCATTCCATCAGCCTTCCGCCCGGCCAGTACGGGGGTGACGAGGTGCAACGCCTGTTCACCAACACCCTCGACTGGGACGCCCACCCTTATTTCCAGGCCATTCGCGGGCTGCAGGTGTCGTCGCATTTCTACATCCGCCGGGACGGCGCGCTGTGGCAATTCGTCAGCTGCGACCAGCGGGCCTGGCACGCCGGGCTGTCAGCCTGGCGTGGGCGTGACAACTGCAACGACGACTCGGTCGGCGTCGAGCTCGAGGGCCTGGAAGGCCAGACCTTCGAGCCGGCGCAGTACGAGGCCCTGGCCGGCCTCGCCGAGGCCTTGCGGCAGCACTACCCGATCCGCCATGTCGCGGGGCACGAGCACATCGCGCCCGGCCGCAAGCAGGATCCGGGACCCGGCTTCGACTGGCCGCGGCTGCAGGCCCGACTGGGCTGGCCGTGCGGGATTTTTCCGTCCTGAACTTTGGTTTCAGGCCCGCGGCCACGCGGGGCGTAAAAATTCCGTGTCAAGGGCCCAAACCCCACATCTGGTGTCTTGTCATCCGTTCAGACCCCAGATATAGTGCTTCCGTTGTTCGATTCACAGGGAAAAGAACGAGAAGAAAAGCGATAGATTCGTGCGCCGCAAGACCCGTAGAAGTACCAAGAAGACTCAAACCAGACACCCCCGAGGACCCATGCAGACTGCCCTGAGCTCCACCACCGAACAGCCCTTCCCGGGCGTTGCCACCCCTGCCGCGCAAGCCGCGGCGGCCGGTGGCGCCAGCCAGTCGCTGGCCCACTACCAGATCATCCGCCGCAACGGCGCCGTGGTGCCTTTCGCGCCGGACAAGATCGCCATCGCCATGATGAAGGCCTTCCTGGCGGTGCACGGCACCCAGGGCGCCGCCTCCGCCAGCGTGCGCGAGACGGTCGAGGGCCTGACCCAGGGCGTGGTGCGCGCCCTCATGCGCTCGCGCCCGGGTGGCGGCACCTTCCACATCGAGGACGTGCAGGACCAGGTGGAGCTGGGCCTGATGCGTGGCGGCTACCAGGAAGTCGCCCGTGCCTACGTGCTGTACCGCGAGCGCCGCGCCCAGGAGCGCGCCGCCAAGCAGCCCGAGGCCGCCCAGCCGGCCGAGCCCCAGCTGCACGTCACCGACGGCGGCCAGCGCATCCCCCTGGATGTCGCCCAGCTCAAGGCCCTGATCGAGAACGCCTGCACCGGCCTGGGCGCCGACGTGAAGGCCGAGCCCATCGTGGCCGAGACGCTGCGCAACCTGTACGACGGCGTGCCGATCGACGAGGTGTACAAGGCTTCCATCCTGGCCGCCCGCACCAAGATCGAGAAGGACCCGGACTACACCTACGCCACCGCGCGCCTGCTGCTGCACACGATCTTCAAGGAGGTCCTGGGCCGCGACGTCACCCCCGCCGAGGCCGCCGCCAGCTACGCCGACTACTTCCCCGGCTTCATCAAGAAGGGCGTGGACAACGAGCTGCTCAACCCCGACCTGCTGCAGTACGACCTGGCCCGCCTGGGCGCCGCCCTGAAGGCCGAGCGTGACCAGCAGTTCGACTACCTGGGCCTGCAGACCCTGTACGACCGCTACTTCCTGCACGTGCGCAAGACCCGCATCGAGCTGCCGCAGGCCTTCTTCATGCGCGTCGCCATGGGCCTGGCCCTCAA
>JACCDX011241781.1_pt1 | contig 13484 bp, 10 predicted proteins | sample 7449681 | NCBI WGS metagenome assembly JACCDX01 (sample SAMN15323450, study PRJNA562643) | freshwater metagenome | isolation source: river surface water | place: USA:Blue River Watershed | collected 2017-08-18
GCATCGCGGGCACTCTCGGCCTCGCGCAGCTGCAGTTGCGCCTGGTTGAGCTCATTGGACAGCGTGGACAGGCGGGCAGCGGAGTCGCCCTCGCCTGTCATCTGGATGTCCAGGTTCTTGAGCTTGATCTCCTTGAGCCGGGTCTCGGAGTACGCCGGCCGGATGGCCAGGCTCAAGGAAGTCGTCAAGCTCGCGCCCGAGATGGAGTCAGAGCTCTCGCAGCTCAACCGCGACTACGAGATCCACAAGAAGAACTACAACGACTTGGTGTCGCGTCGCGAGTCGGCGGCGATGTCCAGCGAGCTGGAGTCTTCGTCCAGCGTGGCCGATTTCCGCGTGATCGACCCGCCCCGTGCGCTGTCGGCACCCGTTGCCCCCAACCGGGCCTTGCTGATGCCGCTGGCGTTGGTCGCAGGTCTGGCTGCTGGCCTGGGTGTGGCCTTCGTGCTCAGCCAGATCCGACCGGTATTCTTCGACGCCGCAGCCCTGCACGCTGTCAGCGAGTTGCCCCTGCTGGGGGTGGTGCAGCTGGTGGTCAGCGACGAGATCCGGCGCCAAGAGCGCCGCAGCCTGCGCCGTTTCATGGCCGCGTTCTTCGCGCTGGTGGTGATTTTCGGGGTGGTGGTGGTCTGGCTGGCCTACCGTTCCGGTTTGATGGGGGCTTGAGCGATGTCCAGTTCCATTGAAAAAGCCGTCCAGCGACTTGAGCAACTTCGGCAAGCGGGCATGCAAGTGCCAGGCGCCCCGGCGGCCGCGTCCGTGCCTGCGCCGGCGCCGGCGCCCGTTGCGGCTGAGCCAGCGCCCGTCCCTGTTGCTGCCCCCGCGGCTGCAGCCGAAGCGGCGGCCCCTGCGCCAGCCGAATCGCCGAAGGCCAGCAGGCGCTTCAAGGCCGAGCAGATGGTGCGCCACGACGCCAAGGCGGTCGAGATCGATTTCGATCGGCTCTCTCGCTCCGGCCTGGTGACGCCGAATGCCCCGCGCTCGCTGGTTGCCGATCAGTTCCGTGTGATCAAGCGCCCCTTGCTGGACAACGTGCGCGGGCGCAGTGCAGTGCCAGTCGATCGGCCCAACCTCATCATGGTGACCAGCTCCATGCCCGGGGAGGGCAAGAGCTTCACCGCCATCAACCTGGCCCTCAGCCTGGCCATGGAGGTGGACTACACGGTGATGCTGGTTGACGCAGACGTGGCCCGCCCCTCGATCATGAACATGCTCGGGCTGCCCCAGGGCCGTGGTCTGTTGGACCTGCTGGTCGATGACGAGCAGGATGTGTCGGAGGTGCTGTTGCGCACGAACATCCCCAACCTCACCTTGTTGCCCAGCGGTTCGCCGCGTGCCAGCGCCACCGAGCTGCTGGCCAGTTCGGCCATGTCCAAGCTGGTGCTTGAGATGGGGCAGCGCTACAGCGATCGCCTCATCATTTTCGATTCGCCCCCCCTCTTGCTCACGACCGAATCGCGCGTGCTGGCCACCCACATGGGTCAGATCGTGATGGTGGTGCAGGCCGAAAAGACCTTGCAGTCTCAGGTGCGCCATGCCTTGGGCACGATCGAAAGCTGTCCTGTCAAGATGATGGTGCTCAACCAGGTGCGAGCCAGTGGTGCCGACGCCCATGGCTACGGCTATGGCTACGGCTATGGCTATGGCCAAGGTGGGCACAACGGTGGCGACAGCGTCATCCTGTCAGAGGGGCAGGCATGAGTCTGCTGCGCAGGCATTGGCCTGCGGCGAGCGCGGTGTTGGTGGCCTTGACGCACGTGGGTGGCGTGTGGGCGCAGCAGTCTGCGAACTCGGCGCAAGCCTGGTCGATCTCGTCGCGCCTTGCGGTTGCGGGCACGCTGTCTGAGCGCGTCACGGCGCGCAGCGGTGGCGATGCGAGCCAAGCGGGCAGCGTGTCGCTCACGCCAGGCGTCAAGGTGGTGGCCAACACCGGTTCACTCTCCGGTTTTTTGGATTACGCACCCAGCGCCGTGGTGCGTCGCGGCTACGTGCACAGTGAAACGGTGCAGCACAACCTGAGCGCGCAAGCCCGCGGTGAGTTGATCGACGACCGCGTGTTCGTTGACATGATGGCGGCCGCCAACCGGCAGGTCATCTCTGCGGCTGGGCAGCAGGTGGTGTCCTCGCTGCAGCGCGCCAACCAGACACAGACCTTCACCGGCCGTTTCTCGCCGTATTACAAAACCCGCCTGCCCGGTGATGTCGAGGTGGTGGCGCGCTATGCCGCCCAGGGGGTGATGACCAGTTCAAAGTCCTTGGCCGACACGTTGAATCAGTCCACCACCTTGTCCGTCAGCCAGCGCTTCGCAGGTGCGGCAACGTGGTCGATCGATGCTTCGCAGCAGCGCACCTTGTTCAATGGTCCTCAGCGTGACACCAGCGGGCAATCGCTCAATGGCCGGCTGAACTACGCCTTCACGCCCACGCTGTCGGCCTATGTGCAGGCGGGCCAAGAAGAGAGCGATGTGCGATCGCTCGACATGAAGCGCTATGACACCCAAGGTTTGGGGCTGTCGTGGCAACCCGATCGGCTCACGCGACTGTCTGCGTCGACGACTCGGCGCTTCTTTGGCCAGGCCCATGACGTTGCGCTGGAGCAGCGCTTCCATCAGAGTGTTCTGCGCATCGCCGATTCCCGTTCGCTGGTTCAGCAGCCTGCAGCCGTGGCGACAGCGTCGCTGGGCACCCTGAACGACCTGCTCGACGCCTTGTTTGCCGATCTTGAGCCAGATCCTGTGGCCCGTGCCAAGTTCGTGGATGACTACCTCAACAGCCGGGGCCTTTCGGGCGACACGGTCATCAGTCGCGCCTTCCTCACCAACGCGGCCAGCGTGGTCCGCAGCCAGTCACTGTCTTGGGTGGTGAGCTGGCCCCGAGACACGTTCTCGGTGATCCTGCAGCAGGGGCGCCAGGCGCAGTTGCAGGGGCAGTTGCTGACGGGCGCCGATGACTTGCAGCAGGTGTCGAGCTCGCGCTCCTTGGGGGGCACCATGACCTGGGGACACCGCCTGACACCGCGTGACGCATTGACCCTCAGCGTGAGCCGTCAGCGTGTGCGCAGCCAGGGCCTGGTGACCACCAGCAATGGCAGCGAGACCTTTGCCTTGTCCTACACCAGCAAGCTCACCCGCCAGATTTCAGGTGGTTTGACCATCCAGCGGGCCCGTTCGCTGAGTTCGGTCCTGCCCTACGCCGAAAACATGGTGATGGGCAACGTGTTGGTGGTGTTCTGACGCCCTACGCTTCCCGGAGGGCCACAGGCGTCTCGATTCCGATTGTTTTTGTTCAGTGAGTCCCGCATGACAGCCAGCGCTCAACCCGTGGTCAACGCGATGACCATCGACGTGGAAGACTACTTCCAGGTGTCTGCTTTTGCGCCCTACATCCGTCGCGACAAGTGGGATGTGATGGAGTGTCGCGTCGAGCGCAACATCGACCAGATCCTGGGGCTGCTGGACAAGCATGGCACCCGTGCGACGTTCTTCACCCTCGGCTGGATCGCCGAGCGCTATCCCCAGATGGTCAAGCGCATCGCGCAGGGCGGGCATGAGGTGGCCAGCCACGGCCACGGCCACGAGCGTGCCAGCGACCTCAGCGAGGCCGCGTTCACCCAAGACGTCAGCCGTGCCAAGGCATTGCTCGAAGACTTGACCGGCACGCCAGTGCTGGGTTACCGGGCGCCCAGTTTCTCGATCGGCGCAGCCAACATGTGGGCGCTGGACGTGCTGGCCCGAACAGGGCACCGCTACAGCTCCAGCATTTACCCCATCCAGCACGATCACTATGGCATGCCGGACGCGCCTCGGTTTGCCTACACCACGCCGCCGGGCCTGCTGGAAGTGCCGCCCACCACCCTGCGGATGTTCAACCGCAACCTGCCATCGAGTGGCGGGGGTTACTTCCGGCTCTTCCCATACGCTCTGTCGAAGTGGATGCTTCGGCAAGTCAATCAAAAAGAAAATCAGTCTGCCGTGTTTTATTTTCACCCCTGGGAGATCGATGCCGGCCAGCCGCGTGTGCAGGGCATCGACATGAAATCTGGCTTCCGCCACTACGTCAACATCCCCCAGATGCCCGAGCGTCTGGACCGGTTGTTGGGCGACTTCAATTGGGGGCGCATGGATGAGATCTTCCTCCAGACTCAGGCAAGGGAGGCTGCGCGTGGTTGATTCATCTTTGCCCAAGGTTCAGCAGCTCAAGCTGGGCGATACCCAGCGTGCGCAAGCCTGGGATGCCTTTGTGCTGGCCCATCCTGAGGCCACCTTTTTCCACCGTGCGGCTTGGCAAGACATCATCCGCCAGGTCTTCAAGCACCCCACACACTACCTCTACACCGAGCGGGCGGGTCAGATCACCGGTGTGCTGCCCCTTGGGCACGTCAAGAGCATGCTCTTTGGCAATGCGCTGACCAGCTTGCCATTTGGCGTGTACGGCGGGGTTGTGGCCACTGACGATGCATCGGCGCAAGCCCTGATCCAGGCGGCGCAGCAGCTTGCCCAGCAATTGGGTGTGGACCACCTGGAGTTGCGCCACATGCGGCGCCACAACGAGGCGTGGCCGGCGCAGGACCTGTATGTCACCTTCCGCAAGGAAATCCTGCCCGAGGAAGAGGCCAACATGTTGGCCATCCCGCGCAAGCAGCGGGCGATGGTGCGCAAGGGCATCAAGAACGGCCTGACCTCGCACATCGACCCCAATGTGGACCGATTCTTCGCCCTGTACGCGGACAACGTGCACCGCCACGGTACCCCGGCCATGCCCAAGAAGTACTTCGCGGCCCTGCACAAGGCCTTTGGGTCTGATTGCGAGGTACTGACGGTCTGCGACCCGCAGGGCGAGCCCATCAGCAGCGTGATGAGTTTCTACTTCCGTGACGAGGTGTTGCCTTACTACGCTGGCGACGCCGTGGCCGCACGCGACCTGGCGGGCAACGATTTCAAGTACTGGGAGCTGATGCGCCGGGCTTGTGCGAGGGGCCTCAAGGTGTTCGATTACGGGCGCAGCAAGCAGGGCACCGGCTCGTTCTCGTTCAAGAAGAACTGGGGCTTCGAGCCCACGCAACTGCATTACGAGTACTGCCTCTACAAGCGAGACAGCATCCCTCAAAACAACCCGTCCAACAAGAAGTACAGCCTCATGATCGACACTTGGCGCAAGCTGCCCATTGGTGTCGCCAACTGGCTGGGGCCATTCATCGTGCGCAATCTGGGTTGACATGGCCAACGTCCTGTACCTGGTCCATCGCATCCCTTTCCCGCCCAACAAGGGTGACAAGGTCCGCTCGTACCACCTGCTCAAGCACCTGCAGCGAAATCATCGGGTGTTCCTGGGCACGTTCATCGATGACCCGCAGGATGAGGCCCATGTTCAGGCCCTGCAGCAGTTGTGCCCTGACCTGCACATCGAGCGCATCGATACGCGTTTGGGCAAGGTCAAGAGCCTGCGTGGTTTGTTGACGGGTGAGGCCTTGTCGGTGGCGTTCTACCGCAACGCCCGCATGCATGCCTGGGTCCAGCAGGTGAGGGCGCAGCACCGGTTGGACGCGACCGTGGTGTTCTCGGGCGCCATGGCGCAGTTCGCCGAGCCCTGTCTGCCCGATGTGCCCATGCTGGTTGACTTCGTGGACGTGGACTCCACCAAATGGGCCCAGTACGCGCCAGAGCACCGCTGGCCGATGTCGTGGCTGTACCGCCGCGAGGGAGCGTGCCTGCTGGCCTACGAGCGGCATGTCGCATCCCGTGCAGTCCGGTCTTTCTTGGTCACACCGCAAGAAGCAGACTTGTTCCGTCAGCAAGCGCCTGAGGTGGCTGAACGGGTGCAATCGGTCAGCAACGGGGTGGATGCAGACTTCTTCAGCCCTTCGCCTGCGTGTGCCTCTCCCTTTGCCGCCGGCGAGTGCCCCATCGTGTTCACGGGCGCCATGGACTATTGGCCCAACGAGGACGGCGTGCGCTGGTTCGTTGAGCAGATGATGCCGTTGGTGCGCGAGCGCGTGCCGCAGGCCTGTTTCTACATCGTTGGCCGCAACCCGACCGACAGGGTCCGTGCGCTGGCTGCGAAGGATGTGGTCGTCACCGGTACCGTGGACGATGTGCGACCTTACCTCCAGCATGCGCGCGCGGTTGTGGCACCTTTGCGCGTGGCCCGTGGCATCCAGAACAAGATCTTGGAAGCCATGGCCATGGGGCAGCCCGTCGTGACGGTGCCCGGGTGTGCCAAGGCCATCGATGCAGGCCCCCAGCAAGGCCTGTTCAGCGCTGCCGAGGCGGGCCCATTCGTCGATGACGTGCTGCGGCTGCTGCAGTCGCCGGAGCAGGCGCAGCGATGCGGAGCACGAGCGCGCGCCTTCGTGGCCGAACGCTACAGCTGGACCGCACACCTGTCGGCCATGGATGCATTGATTCCCGGAGGACACACATGAGTGGCAGCGCGTTGCGTGCGAGCTGGCTGCGCACGGCCATGGCCGTGGCGATGGCATGGGCGCTCATCGTGTGGGTTTACCAAGACGCAGCGCTGGGCATCGTGCAAGTCTGGGAGCGGTCCAATTCCTATGCGCATGGCTGGTTCGTGCCGCCGTTGGCGCTGTGGCTGATGTGGCGACAGCGGCACCACGCTTGTGCCTTGCCCCCTTCGCCGGCTTGGAGCGGGCTGGCGGTGCTGGGTCTGGGGGTGGCCATGTGGCTGGTTGGCGAGCTGATGACCGTCAATGCCGCCACGCATTTCGGGCTGGTCACCATGCTCATCGGCGTGGTGCCGGCATTGACGGGCTGGACTGCAACATCCGCATGGGTGTTCCCTCTGTGCTTCCTGTACCTCGGCGTGCCGTTTGGCGACTTCTTGTTGCCCCAGCTGATGGACTGGACGGCCGATTTCACCGTGTTGGCCGTCCGCATGACCGGCATCCCGGTTTACCGCGAAGGCTTGCACTTCGTGATCCCATCGGGTTCTTGGTCGGTGGCCGAGGCCTGCAGTGGCATCCGCTACCTCGTGGCATCGATCATGGCGGGCAGCCTGTACGGCTACCTCTACTACAACAGCTTGCGGTTGCGTGTGCGCTTCCTGGCGCTGGCCGTGTTCGTGTCGCTGGCAGCGAACTGGCTGCGCGCTTACATCATCGTGTTGCTGGGCCATTTCTCGGGCAACACCATCGCCACGGGCGTCGATCACCTCATTTATGGCTGGTTCTTCTTCGCCGCTGTTCTGGTGCTGTTGTTCTGGCTGGGCGGACGCTGGCATGACGATCCCCCCGTGAAGTCGGCACCCGAAGTGCCTGCGCAGCCAGCGTCACCAGCTTCGCTCAGGTGGGGGCCGGTGGTGGCGATGCTGATCGCGACGGTGGCCGTGGGGGTGTCGGGCCGTGAATCGGTGCAGCTCATGCGCCATTCGGTCGCTCAGGCTGAGGTGAAGTTGCAGACCTGGTCGCCGCAGGACGGCTGGCAAGAGGTGCCGCCCGCTGAGGCCTGGGCGCCTGCCTACCTCCAGCCCGATGCCCAGCTCCACAACGCATACCAGTCGGTCGATGGCAAGGTGGTGGGCGTGTTTGTCCATTACTTCCGTCGCCAAGACGCCAGCCACAAGTTGGTGAGCTCCAGCCAAATGCTTGTGGACGAGAAGAACGAATCGTGGTTGCTCGTCAAGGAGCCCCTGGCGCAGCTCGATGACGCATCCGGGAAATGGCAGGCCGTGCAAGCGCTGGTGCGCCGTCGGGGCAGCACGATGTCTGCCACCGAAGGTCAGGGCTTGCGCGCCTGGCAGTTTTACTGGGTCGATGGCCGTTGGGAAGGTCGGCCCGCGCTGGCCAAGCTCCACGGTGCCATGCAGTTGCTGCAAGGCCATGGCGACGATGGCGCGATCATCACCCTCTACACGGCAGACGTGGGCGGTGCCCGTGCGCTGCTGGAGCGATTCATGAAGACACAAGGCGACGCCATGAAAAAGGCGCTGGCCAGCACAGCAAGGCAGGACTGAACATGTGCGGCATCTCAGGCCTGTTTGACACCCGCGGGCTTCGCAGCTTTGAGCGTGCGCTCGCCGAGCGCATCAACAACATCCAGGCTCACCGTGGCCCAGACGAGGCTGATCTTCACGAAGAGCCTGGTCTGGTACTGGGGCACCGACGCCTGTCGGTCATCGACTTGGCCATGGGGCAGCAGCCCCTGTTCAATGAAGACCAGACGGTTGGCATCGTCTTCAACGGTGAGATCTACAACTTCCAGGCCCTGTCGGCCGAGTTGCAGGCACTGGGCCATGTGTTTCGCACACGCAGTGACACCGAAGTCATCGTGCATGCCTGGGAGCAGTGGGGCGCCGAGTGCGTGCACCGCTTGCGCGGCATGTTCGCCTTCGCCATCTGGGACCGCCCTCGCCAGACCCTGTTCATGGCGCGTGACCGCATGGGGGTCAAGCCCCTGCACTATGCGATTCTGGGTGATGGCACGCTGGTGTTTGGCTCGGAGCTCAAGGTCATCACGGCGCATCCGGACTTCCAGCGACACCTGGATCCACGCGCGGTCGAAGATTATTTCGCCTTGGGCTATGTGCCCGATCCGCGCTGCATCTACGTTGGCGCGCAGAAGCTGCCGGCTGGCCACACCCTGACCTGGCAGCGGGGGCAGGCGTGGACGCCTGAGCCTCGCCCCTATTGGGATGTGAAGTTCACGCTCGACAGCCGCATCTCTGAGGCTGACGCGCAGGCTGAGCTGCTCGATCGCGTCAAGGCGTCGGTCAAGCTGCGCATGATCGCCGACGTGCCCTTGGGGGCCTTCCTGTCGGGTGGGGTGGACTCCAGTGCTGTGGTGGCCGCCATGGCGGGCTGCTCGAGTGCTCCGGTACGGACCTGTGCGATTGGCTTTGAAGACCCGCAGTTCAACGAGTCTGCCTTCGCCCAGATGGTGGCCGACCGTTACCGCACCGATCACCGGCTGGAGATCGTGGGCACCGACGACTTCGACCTCATCGACACCTTGGCCAGGCTCTACGACGAGCCCTTCGCCGACAGCTCGGCCTTGCCCACGTACCGCGTCTGCCAGATGGCGCGCAAGCACGTGACGGTTGCACTGTCAGGAGACGGGGGCGATGAAGCTTTGGGCGGCTACCGCCGCTACCGCATGCACTTGGCTGAGGAGAAGGCCCGTTCGGCACTGCCACTGACGCTCCGCCGTGGGTTGTTCGGCCCGCTGGGGTACCTGTACCCCAAGCTGGATTGGGCCCCACGCTTTGTGCGCGCCAAGACCACGTTCCAAGCGTTGGCGATGGATGCCGCACAGGCCTATCACCACAGCATGTCGCGCATGCGATGGGAAGACCGCAAGCGATTGTTCAGTGCCGAGTTGCACCGCAAGCTCTCGGGCTACCAGTCGGTTGAGTTGTTCCAGGCCCATGCGCGTCAAGCCCATACCGATGATCCGCTGGCACTGATCCAGTACCTCGACTACAAAACCTGGCTGGTGGGCGACATCAACACCAAGGTCGACCGCGCCAGCATGGCCCATTCGCTTGAGGTGCGAGAGCCGCTGATGGACCATGAGCTCATCGAGTGGTTGGCCACCATCCCCAGTCAGCACAAGATTCAGGGCGGCGAGGGCAAGCACATGTTCAAGAAGGCCTTCGAGCCGCTGTTGCCGCATGACGTGCTGTACCGGCCCAAGATGGGCTTCTCCGTGCCCCTGGCCAAGTGGCTGCGTGGCCCACTGGCCGAGCGCTGCAAGTCATCCGTTCTGAGCGAGCGCATGCTCGGGTGTGGGCTGTTCAACCCCGCCGTCTTGCGCACGCTGGTGCGTCAGCACCAGGAGAGCCAGCGTGATCACAGTGACCTCCTGTGGTCGCTGATCATGTTCGATGCCTTCTTGCGCGTGGATCAGGCCAGCCAGCCATGAGCACGCCCTTGGTCACCGTGATCATGCCGGTGTTCAACGCAGCGTCGACCCTGCAGCAGGCGATCGACAGCGTGCGTTGGCAGGGCGTGGATGGGATCCAGTTCATCGCGGTCGACGATGGCTCCACCGATGGTTCGCTGGAGATCCTGCAAGCACAGGGGCCGTTCATCGAGTGCCATCAGCAGGCCTCGCGCGGACCAGCAGCCGCCCGCAACCTCGCGCTTCGACATGCCCGTGGCGACCTGATCGCTTTCATCGACGCTGACGACATCTGGCTACCGGGCAAACTCAAGGCGCAGTTGGCGTTCATGGCCCAGTGCCCTGAGGTCGATGCCGTCTACGGTGATTTCGAGCGCTGGGAGCCAACAGCCGGCCACTACCGCAAGATGCCGGCTCCTGAGGCCTACAGCATGCCTGGCGACATCGACCTGATGCCCACGGTGGCGCACCTGCGCGACCTGCGTCCGGGGCACCTGTATGTCGACATGCTGCAGTCCAGCGTGATCCACATCATCACGGCGGTCGTGCGTCGCCGGGCGGTGGACGCGGTGCAGGGCTTCGACGAGCAGTGCGCCACCGGCTCCGACTACGACTTCTGGCTGCGCCTGTCGCGCCAGGCGGTGCTGGCCCACCTGGCGGCGCCGCTGGCCTGGTACCGCATCCACCCGCACAGCATCACCAAGCGAGTGTGGGCCGACAACGGCGAATACCTGGTGCTCCGTCGCGCGGTGGCGCGCCATGGTGTACGTGGGGTCGATGGGCGAGAGCTCTCGGCCACGGTGTTGGCCCGACGGCAACACCACATTGCCTTCGGTCACGCTTACCTCTTGTTCTGGCAGCGCCAGCCACGGCTGGCGTTGCGCTACTTCCTGCTGGCTTTGCGTCATGAATGGTGGCACCCCAAGGATTGGGGCTACCTGCTGCTGTCGGCCCTCTGGGCAAGCTGCAAGCCGACGACGGCCGCAACCTCCAAATCCACGGCATGAAGATCCTGTACCACCACCGCACGGCCTCCAAAGACGGGCAGGCTGTGCACATTGAAGAGATGATCGAGGCCTTGCGGGCCCTGGGGCATGAGGTCTGCGTGGTCGCACCGGGCCCTGAAGGGCCTCAGCAGGCCGGGCAGATGGGCTCCGACATGGATTGGGTGCATCGGCTCAAGGCCCTCGCACCCAAAGCCTTGTACGAGTTGATGGAGCTGGCGTACAGCTGGGTGGCTTACCGCAAGCTGGCCAAGGCTGCAGCCACCTTCCAGCCAGACATGATCTATGAGCGCTACAACCTGTTTTTGCTGTCGGGGCTGATGCTCAAGCGCAAGCTCAAGCTGCCCTTGCTGCTGGAGGTCAACGCGCCCCTGGTGGAAGAACGCGACAAACACAGTGGTGGCTTGGCCCTGCCTGCCTTGGCGCGCTGGGCCGAAGGCACCGCGTGGCGCGGGGCAGATCGGGTGCTGCCGGTGACCCGGGTGTTGGCCCAGCACGTGACCCGCAGGGGCGTGCCCGAGGCGCGCATCGAGGTCATCCCCAACGGCATCAACCGGGCGCACTTCGAGGGCGCACCGACCCCAGAGCAGGCGAAGGCCAAGTTGGGGCTGAGCGGGCAGCTGGTGCTGGGCTTCACCGGCTTTGTGCGCGACTGGCACGGAGTGGACCGCATCATCCAGTGGATGCACACCCCAGCTGCACCGACCAACACCCACCTGCTGATCGTGGGCGATGGGCCGGTGCGGGCTGACCTCGAAAGCCTGGCTGCTCGCCTGGGCCTGTCTGCCCGGGTGACCTTCACCGGGGTGGTGGATCGCCACTTGGTGCCCGCACATGTGGCGGCCTTCGACGTGGCGCTCCAGCCAGCGGTCACGGCCTATGCTTCGCCACTCAAGCTGATGGAATACTTGGTGCTGGGCAAGGCAGTGGTGGCGCCCAGCCTGCCCAACTTGCTGGAGGTGCTGACCCATCGCCAAAACGCCTACCTCTTCAAGGATGGTGTGACTGGTCAGCTCGAAGAGGCGCTCACGGTGCTGTGCCGTGACGACGCGCTGCGCGCGAGCCTCGGGCAAGGTGCAGCCGACACCATCGACCGGCTGGGGCTGACTTGGCAGAACAATGCCCGTCGCGCCGTGGCGCTCGGCGAGCGCATCCGGGCTCAGGGGTGACCGGCGCATGACCCGCATCCTTGTGTTTTCAACGCTGTACCCCAGTGCGGTGCGGCCTGTTCATGGCGTGTTCGTTGAAACACGCTTGCGTGAATTGCTCAAGACAGGGGCGGTCCAGGCCAAGGTGGTGGCGCCCGTGCCCTGGTTCCCCAGCCAACACCCGCGCTTTGGCGAATACGCCTCATTTGCGGCCACACCGCGCGCCGAGCGCCGCAACGACATCGATGTGCTTCACCCGCGCTACCTGCTGCCGCCCAAGGTGGGCATGAACGTTGCGCCCTACACCATGGCCGTGGGGGCCCTGTGGGCCATCCGTCGCCTGCAGGCTCAAGGCTTCGATTTCGACGTGATCGATGCCCACTACTATTACCCCGACGGGGTGGCGGCCATGCTGCTGTCGCGTTGGCTGGGCAAGCCATTTGTCGTCACTGCGCGTGGCACCGACCTGAACTTGGTGCCGCAATACCCGTTCCCGCGCAAGCTGATCCTGGAGACCGCTGCAGCGGCTTCGGCGTCGATCGGCGTGTGTCAGGCCTTGATGGACACGCTGGCCGACATGGGGGCTGAGCGCAGCAAGCTGCACACCCTGCGCAATGGCGTGGACCTGCAGCGCTTCACCCCCGAGCCACGCCTGGCTGCCCGCGAGCGCGTGGGCCTGGCGCCCGATGGCCGCTACCTGCTGTCTGTCGGGCACCTGATCGAGCGCAAAGGCCACCACATCGCCATCGAGGGCGTGGCCCACATGCCTGGCGTCAGGCTGCTGATCGCCGGTGCAGGCCCTGAGCGCGAGCGCTTGCAGCGCCTGGCTGAGTCGCTGAAGGTCGCTGATCGCGTGAGCTTCGTGGGACTGGTGCAGCAGGCAGACCTCAAATGGTGGTACTCGGCCGCCGATGCCCTCACCTTGTGCTCAGACCGCGAAGGGTGGGCCAACGTGCTCCTCGAATCGATGGCCTGTGGCACCCCTGTGCTGGCCACCAACATTTGGGGAACGCCGGAGGTGGTGTGCAGCCCGGATGCTGGGCTGTTGCTGCGCGAGCGATCCGGCTTGGCGCTGGCCGAGGCCTGGGGGCAGTTGCAGTTGGCCATGCCCACGCGGGAGGCCACGCGCAAGCATGCCGAGCGATACAGCTGGGACGCGACCACGCAGGGGCTGCTGGACATCTTCCGGCGATTCCGCTGAAGGCACCCGATGAGCGCGCGGCCCGCATCGACCCGAAAGTGGATTTACCTGGTTGCGGGACTGGGCTTGTCGCTCGCCCTGTGGTGGGCATGCCAGAGTCTGCTGTGGCAGTGGATCGGTTGGACGCCGTACGAACTGTCCCGTTACGCGCAGCGTCGACTGGAGGGCCATCCCAAGCTGGAAGGGTTGTTCAAGCCCGTGCTGCAGCGCATCCAGGCCTCGATCGAACCCGCGGACCTGCCCGTGCTTCAGGGCCTCGATGTTGGCCAGCAAGCCC
>JACCDX011554517.1_pt1 | contig 13484 bp, 10 predicted proteins | sample 7449681 | NCBI WGS metagenome assembly JACCDX01 (sample SAMN15323450, study PRJNA562643) | freshwater metagenome | isolation source: river surface water | place: USA:Blue River Watershed | collected 2017-08-18
ATCCACGCACCCTCGGCGCCGAGCGTGACGATCAAGGCTTGCTGCGGTCGCTGCAACAAACGCGGCCCAAGCCGACGAACCTGCGCCGCACTCACCGCAGCCGTTTGTCCGGCATAGTAGGCAAGCTCCGTTTCATTCATGACGAGCACATCGGCAAGCGGTAACAAACGGTCGCTACCCCTCACAGCGGGCGCGGTGTTGAGCACACAGCAACCGCCCGCGTGTCTCGCGGCTGCAAAGAAGGCCTCTATCGTATCGAGCGGTGTCTCGAGTTGGGCCAGATAGACGATCGCTTCGGGTAGATCGTGCGCGACATCTTCCGCGCGCAGACTTGCGTTGGCGCCGGCGTGCACGATGATGCTGTTCTCACCGGTGGCTGCGAGCATGACCTGAGCGAGTCCTGTCGTCTCGCCGCTGCGAGTTCGAACTCGAGTGGTATCGACGCTTTCGGTGCGCAACAGTTCGGTCAGCGTATGTCCGTGGGCGTCATCGCCCACAGCACCAATCATCGTCGTGGGCACCCCCATGCGGGCACAGGCGATCGCTTGATTGAGGCCCTTGCCGCCCGCCGAGTGTTGATAGTGTGTGCCGAGCACGGTCTCTCCGGGCAACGGCAAGCGCTCGACCTGCGAGAGCAGGTCCATATTTAGACTGCCGCAAACGACGACGTCGCTCATCGCAGCAGCGTGGGCGTGGAATCGACTTCGAGCAGACCCGCCTCGCCGTATACGGTGAGCTTTTCGCGCGTATCGGCGATATCCATGTTGCGCAGCGTGAGTTGGCCAATACGATCTTCAGGGCTGAACATCGCCTCGCCTTTCTCCATGGTGAGGCGCTCGGGGTGATAAGTCAGATGCGGGCCGCGCGTATCAACGATCGAATAATCATTGCCCCGTCGGAGTTCTAACGTCACCTCGCCAGTAATGGCAGCGGCGACCCACCGCTGCGCGCTCTCACGCAACATCAAACATTGCGGATCGAACCAGCGCCCTTGGTACAGCAGCCTGCCGATGCGACGGCCGTTTTGACGATATTGCTCGATGGTGTCTTCGTTGTGGATCGCCGTCACTAGGCGTTCGTAGGCGATGAACAGCAACGCCATACCAGGCGCTTCGTAAATTCCTCGGCTTTTAGCCTCGATGATGCGATTCTCGATTTGATCGCTCATACCGAGACCATGGCGGCCACCGATTCGATTGGCTTCTTCGAACAAGGCCAGCATGTCACCAAATCGTTGACCGTTGAGCGTGACCGGTTTGCCCTGTTCAAAACCGACCGTGCACCGCTCCCGTTGAATCACCACATCGTCGCGCCAGAACGCGACGCCCATGATGGGTTGAACGATGTCGATACCCCGATCGAGAAACTCCAAGTCCTTGGCTTCGTGAGTCGCCCCGAGCAGATTCGAATCGGTCGAGTACGCTTTTTCGGCGCTCAGTCGGTAATCGAGACCCGCCGCTTGCAGATAGGCGGACATTTCAGCGCGTCCACCGAGCTCGTCGATGAAGCGTCGATCGAGCCACGGTTTGTAAATCCGCAGTTGTGGGTTTGCGAGCAATCCGTAGCGATAGAAACGCTCGATGTCGTTTCCCTTGTGTGTACTGCCGTCACCCCAGATGTGGACATCATCCTCGCGCATGGCGAGTACGAGCGCGGTGCCCGTGACGGCACGCCCCAACGGTGTGGTGTTGAAATAGGTGTTGCCGGCGGTCGAAATATGGAAAGCGCCACACTGAATCGCCGCGATCCCCTCATTGACGAGCTGCAAACGACAGTCGACGAGCCGCGCATGCACGGCGCCGAGCTCGAGTGCCTTGCGCGGAATCGCTTCGTAGTCGGTTTCGTCCGGCTGACCGAGATGAGCGGTGTAGGCGCAGGGCTGTGCTCCGCGCGCGCGCATCCAGTGAACCGCGGCACTCGTATCGAGGCCACCCGAGAAAGCGATGCCGACGCGTTCGCCGATCGGCAAGGATTGCAGGATCGTTGTGCTCACAACGGCATCTTACCGGGGTTAACATGTGCCTGAGGAGGCAGGGATGCTCAAACACTGGCGAGAGTTATTCGGCACGGTGCAATCCGCGGTCAGCGGGTCGGCAGCGCAAGAGAACCACCGGCTGCGATTGGCGACGGCGGTGCTGCTGATCGAAATCATGCAGTCGGATTCGGGCGCCAGCGAGATCGAAGTCGCGACCGTCGAACGCTTGCTACGAGAGCGTTTCGACCTGGCTGCCGACGAACTCGCGCCATTGATGTCGCTCGCTCGCAGCCGACAAGAGGCAGCGCACGATCTGCATGCCTTCACCTCGCAATTGCACGCGGCTTTCGACGCAACGGAAAAGCAGCGCATTCTGGAGATGTTCTGGCAGGTGGCGTATGCCGACGGCAAACTCGATGACCACGAGCATCATCTGATGCGAAAGCTCGGTGACTTGCTGCACGTGGGCCACGCCGCATTCATCGGCACCAAGTTACGGGCTGCGGCCACCCGCAAAACGGACGACGAACCGCAGGTCTGACCCGACGATCAGACGTCGAGATTGGCAACCGACAGCGCGTTCTTCTCGATGAACTCGCGACGTGGTTCGACCTCGTCACCCATCAGCGTCGTGAAGACCTCATCGGCTGCGACCGCATCCTCGATGCGAACTTGCATCAGGCGCCGAGTCTCGGGGTTGATGGTCGTTTCCCAGAGCTGATCGGGGTTCATTTCACCGAGGCCCTTGTAACGCTGGATCGTCTGACCACGCTTGGCGTGCTCGAACAACCAATCGATGGCTTGTTTGAACGAAGTAATTTCCTGACGCGATTCGCCGCGCTTGACGTAAGCACCATCCTCGATGAGGCCGGTGAGCGTGCGTGACAGATCGGCGATGCGCTGGTACTCGGGTGAGTCGAAGAAATCGCGGGTGAGATGACGATCGAAGCGGCTGCCATGCTCGTCCTTCGAAATATGCAGGCGCGCGATTCCGGCGCCATCGACAGCCGGTTGCAGATCGATCTGATAACGAGCCGCACCATCAGCGACTTGATTGAGCCGGGCCAGCAACTGCGTGGTCCAGTCCTGCAAAGCCGTGGGATCATCGAAAGTCGCGCGTGAAATCACTGGGACATACAGCAACTGGCCGAGTAAACGTTCGTCATAACGGCGCGCCCATCGACCGATGATGCCCTGCACTTCGACATATTGCCGTGCAAGCGCTTCGAGACCTGGCCCTCGCAGCGGCGGAGCCGCGGGATTCACGAACAGCTCCGACTCGTCCAATGCGGCATTGAGCAGCATGGCATTCAGCTCGACTTCGTCCTTCACATACATCTCTTGTTTGCCGCGCTTCACTTTGTAGAGAGGCGGTTGAGCGATGTAGATGTGGCCGCGTTCGATCAGCAATGGCAATTGTCGATAGAAGAAAGTCAGCAGCAACGTGCGGATATGGCTACCGTCGACGTCCGCGTCGGTCATGATCACGATGCGGTGGTAGCGTAATTTCTCGATGTCGAATTCATCACGGCCGATGCCGCAGCCGAGTGCGGTGATCAGCGTGCCGACCTCAGCAGACGAGAGCATCTTGTCGAAACGCGCCTTCTCGACGTTCAGGATCTTGCCTTTCAAAGGCAGGATCGCTTGCGTACGACGATCGCGACCCTGCTTGGCAGAGCCACCGGCCGAATCACCCTCGACGATGAAGAGTTCGGAGAGAGCAGGATCTTTCTCCTGACAATCGGCTAGTTTTCCGGGCAAACCGGCGATATCGAGAGCGCCCTTGCGGCGTGTCAGTTCACGCGCTTTGCGCGCCGCCTCACGTGCCCGCGCTGCGTCGATGATCTTGCTAGCGATCGCTTTGGCTTCTTGCGGCTTCTCGAGCAAGAACTCGGAAAACTTCGCCGCCATCGCTGTTTCGACGACGCCCTTCACCTCGGAAGAAACCAGTTTATCTTTGGTCTGCGAGGAGAATTTAGGATCGGGCAGTTTGACCGACAAGATCGCGGTGAGACCTTCGCGAGCGTCATCGCCCGTGGTGGGTACTTTCTCGCGCTTGGCGATACCTTCTTTTTCGATGTAGTCGTTGAGCGTGCGCGTCAACGCAGCGCGAAAGCCGGCGAGGTGGGTACCGCCGTCTTTCTGCGGAATGTTATTGGTGTAACAGAACATCGACTCTTGGTAGGAGTCGTTCCATTGCATCGCCACTTCCACACCAATAGGGCCTTCTTGAGTGCGGAAGTGAAACACCTGTTCGTGAATTTGCGTTTTCGAACGATTGAGGTGTTTGACGAAAGCTTGTAGACCACCTTCGTGTTGGAACACGTCGCTCTTGTCTTCGCGCTCGTCGAGCAACTCGATGCAAACACCGGAGTTGAGAAAAGAGAGTTCGCGCAGACGCTTCGCGAGAATGTCGTAATCGAACGAAATATTAGTGAAGATCGATGCGCTCGGCTTGAACCGGACGCTGGTGCCGGTTCGATCTGTCGTACCGACTTCCGCTAGCGGCGCAACAGGTTCACCGAGGCGATATTCCTGCTTATGCAGTTTGCCGCCGCGGTGAATGGTCAGGTGCAGCACGTCCGACAGAGCATTCACGACGGATACGCCCACGCCGTGCAGACCGCCTGAAACCTTGTACGAACTATCGTCGAACTTACCGCCGGCGTGCAGCACCGTCATGATGACTTCGGCGGCGGAACGGCCTTCTTCGGCGTGAATATCGACGGGGATGCCACGACCGTTGTCTTCGACCGTGACGGACTCGTCCGCGTGGATGGTGACCACAACGCGGTCACAATGGCCCGCCAAAGCCTCGTCGATGGAGTTGTCGACGACCTCGAAAACCATGTGATGTAGACCGGTACCGTCGTCGGTATCGCCGATGTACATACCGGGTCGTTTTCTGACGGCGTCAAGACCCTTTAAGACCTTGATTTTACTGGAATCGTAGACGTCGGCTTCGGTCATGTAATAGCCCGGTGAACGGATGCGAAATCATACCCGAAATACCCTTCCCTGTTCCACGTGAAACAGGTTTTCCGGCTCACCAAACAAGCGGAAATCTTTCTCAAGTGCGGTCACTACGATCTGGGTGTCGAGGCGTTGAACGCGGCCGATGAAACGCTCGAGACGACTGTGGTCAAGTTCGGCTGAGGGATCATCGAGCAGCACGGTCGGTCGTAGGTTGTGTTCCTGTTTGAGAAACTCCAGTTGGCACAGAGTGAGCGTCACCGCGGCCAGTTTTTGTTGTCCGCGAGACAACACCTCGCGAGCGGCTCTCCCCTTCACCCGAACGCTGATATCCGCCCGATGCGGCCCGACGGTCGTCGTCCGACGATCACGATCGCGGCTGGTATGCGCAGCCAAGGAATCGGCTAAGGACGCGCTTCGATCCCAACCCGGTAGAAAACTTAAAGACACCTCAAGCCCAACCAGCTCTTCGACCATCTCGGTCCAGTAAGGAAGCAGCGCGGTCAACACCCGCTCGCGAGCAGCCGTCAGAATCTCACCTTCACGGGCCAGCTCCTCATCCCAAACGGAAACCGGTGCCGAACCGGATTTCAGGGCTGCGTTCCGTTGAAGCAAGGCCCGCTGGTAGCGGCTCCAGGCTGATGCGAAGCCAGGTTCCACGTGGAACACCGCCCAATCCAACCACCGTCGCCGACGGGTTGCGCTTTCCTCGATGAGCTTGTGAGCGTCGGGATCGATGATCTGCGTGGGAAACGCCAGAGCGAGCTCTGACAAACTGCGAATACCGTTGCCGTTGAGACGCCCGGTCGTGGCAGATCGTTGATCGCCGCCTTTTCGAACTTCAACCCCGAGATGATGGGTCCCCAAGGAATGGGCCACCCTCCCTACAACCCGGCACAGGCCCTGCCCGTGGCGAATCAGCCGCTCATTAAGGCGGGTGCGAAACGAGCGGCCCCGACCAAGTAGGTAAATCGCCTCCAGGATCGAGGTTTTACCAGCGCCGTTGGCGCCATAGACCAACGTAGTGCCGGGCCCGAAGGTCAACTCGGCGGTTTCGATACAGCGGAGATCCTGGACGGTCAGCTCCGCCAAAGCCATGGGTGATCAGAGCCTCATGGGCATCACGACATACTTTGCACCATCCGCTTCGGCAGCCGTGATCAAGCAGCTGCTATTGGCATCCGTCAGCGCAAAGTTGACGTGTTCGGTATCGATCGCAGACAGCGCCTCGAGCAGGTAGGTTACGTTGAACCCGATTTCGATCTCTTCGCCGCTGTAACTGACTTCCAACTGATCTTCCGCTTCTTCCTGCTCAGGATTGTGCGCCTGAAGCGTCAATAGATTCGGTTTGATGTTGAGGCGAATCCCTCGATACTTTTCGTTCGACAAAATCGCCGTTCTTTGCAGACTTTGACGCAAAATGCCGCGATCTGCGTCGATCACACGGTTAGCGTTGCTCGGGATCACTCGACCGTATTCGGGGAACCGGCCGTCAATTAGCTTGGAAGTGAAGCGAATGTCGCCGATCTGGCAACGAACGTGATTAGTTCCGATCGAAAACTCAACTTCACCCTCTTCGCCCAGCATCCGCTGCAACTCGAGCACACCTTTTCGCGGCAGAATGACCTGCTGTTTGCCCGTTACACGTTCGGTCAAGGTCGTTTCACACAACGCCAAACGATGTCCGTCGGTCGCAACGGCGCGCAACTTACCGCCCTCGGACTCGAGCAACATGCCGTTGAGGTAGTAGCGCACGTCTTGCTGCGCCATCGAAAAGTGCGTTTTGTCGATCAAACGACGAAACGCGACTTGCGGCAGCTTCAAGACTTGCTGGGGATTGATTTCATCAACCACTGGAAACTCTGCCGCTGGCAGCGTCGAGAGCGTGAACCGGCTGCGCCCCGCCCGCACCACCACACGATCCGCCTCGCTCGCGAGCGTCACAGACACTCCCTCGGGTAGCGATCTCAAGATATCGAGCAACTTGCGGCCCGGGACGGTGATGTCTCCAGGGGCTCCCACCGTGATCGTCACTGCACTGACGAGCTCAACCTCGAGGTCCGTTCCGGTCACGCTTAGGCGATTGTTCCGTGCGCTAAGCAAGACATTGGAAAGCACCGGCATGGTCTGACGCCGTTCGACCACTCCGATCACGTTTTGGACCGGTCCGAGAATCTCTTCGCGAGTGGCTGTGACTTTCATATATATGTTTTAGAGATTTAAGAATTCAGATAGTTACGATTATAGGCACTGTGGATATGCGGAAAACTCGAATAACTTTTGATAAATCAGAGTGTTGCAACCAATTTACCTGTGTATGCGGACGCGCATATCCCACGAATTCCCTGTGCGTCGATTGTGAATGATTTTCGCCTTCGAAAACATCCACAGCTTATGAACTTCAACCTGTCAGGGTTCTCAACAGGTTTGAATAATCTTCCGCGATGCGTTGCTCGGTTTCCCGCAACGCCTTGATACGACGGCAAGCGTGCAGAACGGTCGTGTGATCTCGACCACCAAAGGCATCACCGATCTCGGGGAGACTGTGTTGCGTCAGTTCTTTCGCGAGCGCCATCGCGATCTGCCGCGGTCTGGCCACCGACCGACTACGACGTTCGGATAACAAATCCGAGACACGAACCTTGAAGTAATCAGCCACCGTTTTTTGGATGTTCTCGATCGTGATCAGGCGCGCCTGCAACGAGAGCAAATCTTTGAGCGCCTCTTTTGCAAAATCGACCGTGATGGCTTGTCCGGTAAATCGCGCGTTGGCAATGACGCGACGCAATGCGCCTTCGAGCTCGCGAACGTTTGAGCGAATGCGCTTGGCGATGAAAAGCGCGACTTCTTGCGAGATCGTCGCGCCCGCCGCCTCGCCTTTGCTGATCAAGATCGCCGCGCAGGTTTCGAGTTCGGGGGGTTCGATGGCGACGGTCAAACCCCAGCCGAAGCGGGATTTCAAGCGTTCTTCGAGTCCGTCGACTTCTTTTGGGTAACGATCACAGGTCAGGATGACTTGCTGTTGACCTTCGAGCAGCGCATTGAAGGTATGGAAAAATTCTTCCTGCGAACGCTCTTTTCCGGCAAAAAACTGAATGTCGTCGATTAGTAGCGCATCGAGTGAACGATACGCCGCTTTGAACTCGTTCATTTGGTTGTGCTGCAGCGCTTTGACCATATCGCTGACGAAGCGCTCCGAGTGAACGTAGGCGATGCGCGCATCGGGCTTACGCGCGAGGATGGCGTGACCGACAGCGTGCATCAAATGGGTTTTGCCGAGGCCGACTCCGCCATAGATAAAGAGCGGGTTGTAGGCTTTACCCGGGTTCTCGCCCACTTGTTGAGCCGCCGCTTTGGCGAGCTGGTTGCTCTTGCCGACGACGAAGGTGTCGAAAGTGGAATCGGGATTCAACCGCGCACCGACGATCAGACCCGCAGGCCGCGACGTCGGTAGCGACGCCAGTGGCGAAGACGGTGAACTCACTGGTTCCGCTTCGGGTTTCGCGCCGACCTGAACGGTGACGATCGGCGCCTGTCCAGGCATGGCGTTTTGCAGCCAAACCCCGATTCTCGGCAACAGATTCGCATTGACCCAATCGACGACGAACCGGTTCGGGGCCAGCAACTTCAACGAGCCATCACCCTCGATCGCCTGCAAAGGACGAACCCAGGTGTTGAATTGAGCTTCAGGGAGCTCGCTTTCCAGCGCTTGCGCGCAGCGAGCCCACAGCGAGTGGTCCAAGGGCCAACCTGCCTGTCGAGTACGAATCGGTAAGGGGATGGAGAGAATATACCGGCAGCCGGGCCTGTGGATATCTCGGATTTGGCTTGACACTCGTGATGCGGCTGCTTACCCTCTGCGGCCTTTTTTCGGTGACGCCAGCATGAAACGCACCTATCAACCCAGCAAAGTCCGCCGCGCCCGAACCCACGGTTTCCGTGCCCGTATGGCCACGGCCAACGGTCGTAAAATTCTGTCGCGTCGTCGCGCCAAGGGTCGCAAGAAGCTGATCCCCTGATCCGGGACGCCTCGCCGGCACCAGTTCGGTTGCGGTTTCCTGCCGCCAACCGTGTTCTCCGTAAAGTCGACTTCGAATCTGCCTACCGGCAGGGGCGTCGCTACGGAAACCCGTTACTCAGTTTGGTTATCCGGAAGGCCGCTACCGATAGCCCGCGGCTTGGTATGGCCGTTGCGGCAAAAACCGTCGGAAATGCCGTCGCCCGTAACAAACTTCGTCGCATAATCCGCGAATCGTTCCGACATGCTCAGCATCGACTCCCCGCAGCCGATTACATCATCGGCGCGCGAGCGGCAGTGCGAGGTGCGTCGGCACAATCGATACGCGAGAGTCTCGAGGGACTTTGGACTCAGGCAGCAAGATCATGCGCCGTATCCTCCGTGCCCTAGTACGTGTGTATCAACTCATCGTGAGCCCGTTGTTGGGACCACGGTGCCGTTTTTATCCGACTTGTTCGCATTACGCGCTCGAAGCTCTCGAGACGCATGGTGCGCTGCGCGGCAGTTGGCTGACTCTCAAACGAGTTGGACGCTGTCATCCTTTTTGTGAAGGCGGATACGATCCCGTTCCGCCGCGTTTAGAGAAGAGATCGACGTGACTTCGACTAATGCTCGCATGTTCCTGTGGCTCGGCCTCGTGCTCGCGCTGTGGCTCAACTACGAAACTTGGCAGCGCGACTACGCTGTTCCGGTGCCGCCCGCGGCGACGACCGTTGCGGCTGCACCGAGTGCCAAGCAAGTTGAAGGCCTCGCGGCCAGCGTGCCGCAAGCTGCCGTCACGACCACTGGCGAAGTCAGCGCGGCTCCCGACGCTGCCACCCCGACAGTCACAGCACCCGCAGCTGTTGCAACGCCCACCAGCGCTGCGAGCACGATCAGGGTGGTCACCGATGTTTTGAATGTCGAAGTGTCGTTGCGCGGCGGCGATCTAGTTCTCGCCGATCTTACGCAGTACCCACTCGTCAAAGGTGAAGATACGCGAGTCCGTTTGCTTAATACCAATCCTTCGCAGTTTTATCTGTTGCAGACAGGATTGACGGGAGCTGCGGGCGAAGCGCGACCGACCCACCTTGCCGATTTCGAAGCGACACAGACGGAATATCGATTGTCTGACGGTACTGACGAGTTGCGCGTACCACTCGTTTGGCGCGATGCCGAGAGTGGCGTCACCGTTACCAAGACATATGTGTTCAAGCGAGGCCAATATCGCATCGATCTGCGTTACGACGTTGAAAATGCGGGCGCGAACGCATGGCGCGCCGCGTCCTATGCACAAATTTTGCGTAACGATCCACCGGTCGAACGCTCCATGTTCTCGGTCGAGAGCTATGCCTTCCAGGGGCCGGCTTTCTACGATGGCGTCAAATACGAAAAACTCGATCGTGAAGACGCTGAAGATCGTGCTCTATCGCGTGATATCCAAGGCGGCTGGATTGCCGGGATGCAACACCACTTCGTGACGGCGATCGTGCCAGCCGGCAGCTTCTCTTATCGCTACACGATCAAAACCGACGGCAATCAATATTTGCTTTCGACGACCGGACCCTCGGTTACCGTGGCGCCGGGCAGTGGTGCCACGTTCGAAGAAACGCTTTTCGTCGGTCCAAAGTTGCAGGCACAACTCGAGCAGACGGGCCCGCGTCTCGATCTCGTCGCCGATTACGGCATGCTGACTTTGCTCGCCAAGCCACTCTTTTGGTTGCTCGAACAGGCGCACAAGCTCACCACCAATTGGGGCTGGGCGATCATCATCGTCACCTTCCTGCTGAAGCTCGTGTTTTATCCGTTATCGGAATCTTCGGGTAAATCCATGGCGAAGATGCGCGTGCTCGGCCCGCGCATGAAGAACCTGCAGGAAACCTACAAGGATGATCGCGAGAAACTCGGTCGCGCCATGATGGATTTGTACAAGCGCGAGAAGATCAATCCTCTCGCGGGTTGTTTGCCGATCCTCATCCAGATGCCGGTGTTCTTCGCTTTCTATTGGGTGCTGCTCGAGAGCGTCGAAATGCGACAAGCGCCCTTCGCGTTTTGGATTCAGGATTTGTCGTCGCGCGATCCGTTCTTCGTGTTGCCCGTCATCATGGCAGGCGCGATGTTTGTGCAGTACAAGCTGAACCCCACGCCGCCCGATCCGATCCAAGCGAAGGTGTTCATGATTTTGCCGTTCATCATGAGCGCGACCTTCGCCTTCTTCCCGGCAGGCCTCGTGCTGTATTGGGTCACCAACACCTTGTTGTCGATCGCGCAGCAGTGGAACATCAACCGCCGCATCGAGGCGGAGGCCAAGAAAACGCGCGCGGGGTGAGCATCTCTCGCCGCGATACCATTTGCGCCATCGCCACGGCTTCAGGCCGCGGTGGCGTCGGTATCGTGCGGGTATCGGGTCCTGCGGCGAACGCGATCGCTAGCGGTGTGATCGGCAGCGGCCAGTTGCGACCGCGGCACGCAACGTTCGCGCCTTTTCGCGATGCGGCCGGTCTCACCATCGACGAAGGTATCGCGCTCTATTTTCCGGGGCCGCATAGCTATACCGGTGAGGATGTGCTCGAGCTTCAAGGCCATGGTGGTCCCGTGGTGCTCGAGATGCTGCTCTCGCGGATCATCGAGCTTGGTGCGCGCCGCGCGCGCGCCGGCGAATTCACCGAGCGTGCTTTTCTCAACGACAAAATCGATCTTACCCAAGCCGAAGCCGTTGCCGATTTAATCGATGCGGGTTCGGTGGCCGCGGCTCGTGCTGCGTTGCGATCTTTGCAAGGCGAGTTCTCGCAGCAAGTGCACGGTCTCGTCGAAGCCTTGATCGAGTTACGTACTTGGGTCGAAGCCGCGATCGATTTTCCAGAAGAAGAAATCGATTTCCTTGCTGACACGGCGCTCGTGAAAAGACTGGATGCGCTGCAGCAGCGTTTTTTCGAAGTGATGCGCTCAGCCAAGCAAGGCCGCCTGCTGCGTGATGGCATGACGGTCGTCATCGCCGGCAGACCTAACGCGGGCAAATCGAGCGTGTTGAATGCACTCGCGGGCTATGAAGCGGCGATCGTGACGCCCGTTGCGGGAACGACTCGCGACGTGCTGCGCGAACACATCGCGATCGACGGCATGCCATTACATGTGCTCGACACCGCAGGTCTTCGAACCACGGCGGATGTCGTCGAAGCCGAAGGGATACGCCGTGCGCGTGCCGAGATCGCCAAAGCCGATCGCGTTCTGTTCATCGTCGATGCCATAACTGATCCCGATGCCGAAGCTTGGCGTAGCGAGCAGGCGCACTGGCCGGAAGGCCTGCCTGTCACGCTGGTGTTCAACAAGATCGATGCGCTGTCCACAGGACAAACTGACGCGCTGAACGCCAAACCATTGAGTGGCGTACATCAGATACTCACGCTATCTGCCAAGCAGGGTCTCGGGCTAGATCGTTTGCGTGAGCATTTGAAGGCGTGCATGGGTTATGAGGCGGCCGATACTGGCACCATCTCCGCGCGCGCTCGCCATCTCGATGCCCTGCAACGAGCAGAACACCATGCGGAAAACGCCGTAGTGCGATTGAAGCATGAGCGTGCCGGTGAGCTGGTCGCCGAAGAGCTGCGTCTTGCGCAAATGGCGCTCGGCGAAATCACCGGTGAGTTTCAGGCGGACGACCTGCTGGGTCGGATATTCGGAAGTTTCTGCATCGGAAAATAGCAATGCTCATCACGCGACGTCGATCGATTGCACTTGGAGTGGCTGCCGCCGTTAGCGCAACGACGGACGGGCTGCGCGCTGCGACACGATCGCAACACGATGTCATCGTCATCGGCGCTGGTCTCGCGGGTCTGCATGCGGCACGTCTGCTAGCTGCCGACGGACTGAAAGTGCTCGTTCTCGAAAGTGATCGACGGGTCGGTGGACGGTCTCACACGGCGTACGAATTCGATTCGCGTATCGAGCTTGGCGCTTCGCAAATCGGGCGGATGTATGCGCGTATTCTCGATACAGCTCGTGCGCTTGGCATCGAAATGGCGCCGGGTGCGCACATCAATGCCCCCTATTCCTTCGTGCGCGGCGACGAACTGATCGCTGCCGCGAATTGGGCTGCTTCAAAGCGAAACCCGTTACAGGGGCCTGAGCGCAGTGTTCCGCCGCACGCGCTCGGGGCGTATTACATCGAACAAAGAAATCCGTTCCAAAGCTTCGATGAACTGCTCTCACCAAAAGCCCAAGAGTTCGATCTGAGTGTGGCGCAATGGCTCGAGCGGCAAGGCGCATCGGCAGCAGCGCGCGAATTGATCAACGAGACGTTGGGCGCTCCCGGTCTCGAGAACCAAAGCGTGCTGCGCATGTTTCAAGAAGCCACGCGCATGCGGGTCGAGAATCGTGCACGAGCGGCTGCACCCGAATCATCGGGCAAAGATGCTTACGAACGTGCCGCGCTCAACTCGTTTCATGTCGTGGGCGGCTCATCGAAGCTTACCGACGCGATGGCCGCCAGCCTCGGCGATCGTGTCATCACCGGCAAAAAGGTCGTTGCCATCGACATGA
>JACCDX010388647.1_pt1 | contig 13483 bp, 7 predicted proteins | sample 7449681 | NCBI WGS metagenome assembly JACCDX01 (sample SAMN15323450, study PRJNA562643) | freshwater metagenome | isolation source: river surface water | place: USA:Blue River Watershed | collected 2017-08-18
CTTTTGTTCCTAAAAGGAAAACTCGACCGAGACCTCGGATTTTTCTATTGGAAAAAATACATCGCCGCCGCCTTCTGGGCCCAAATTGCGACTCCAGTCAATCTCATGATTACACTTCTCACCGCACTCACCACGGCCCAGGCCACCTCGCCTGACCTTCTCTCTCGCGAGCTCTACGTGAATATAAGCATTGTCACATTGATTATTACAACTCTCAATACCTTCTTCCGACCCCACAACAAAATGATTGAGAATGCGGAGACTATGAAGAAGTGGAATGAACTGGGTCTGGAGTTTGAAAAACTCTATTATTCAGACACAGAAAATAACTCCCTCTCTCGCGACAACTGTGATGCGATGATTCTGAATCTCTCGGAACTCCAGGAGAGAATGAATGAACTGCGGAAGTCAGAAGGACCCTCCAGCACGAATTTTCTCACCGACCTCATTCACATTGTCTGCGTTTACACCTGTCTCCGCAAATACCAGCGGTGGCTTGACAATGACCGACAGATTCTGAGTTCTCTCACATCTTCCTGAGAATCGCGACGGCTTCTTTTGTTGCAACATGCGGAAGTGAGAGCACGAGATATCTGCGAAACGTGCGAAGAGGAATCATGTGTTCTGCGGCCGTTCCCGTCCTAATCCACTCGTCCAGTGCCGCCTTTGCCTCCAGATATCCAGGATTCTCTTCATCTACACCCATCTCCTGGAGCTTCTTTAGAATCGTCACCGTCTCCTTCACGCGGTCAAACTTTGCCTTCTCCTTCTCCTTGGGTGGCATTCTATCTAAACATGGAGAGGTGTCTTTTTTAGATAGAATATGCCCGCTGTGTATTTTACACCCATCGGGCGACTGGGAAACAACATCCTTCAATACATGGCAGCACAACTCGTGTGTCGAGCCTTCGGCCACACTCTTGTACGGTTCAAAAGCGAGTGTCAAGATGCGTATGCGGTGACGGATACGAACGAAGGCCCCTACAGCTTTTCATGGAACTGGTTCTGCGAGTTCGTCGCCGAACACGGCAGTGACGGTAGTCTCCGCGGACATCCTCTCGCCCAACGAAATCTCCATCTCTCTGGATTTTTTCAGCAATCCGATGTCTACATTCGGAACCGATATTGGCTGCGGAGTCTGTTTACTCGTGAAAACAAGGACTGGTTGAATTTGTCAACACGGGTCTGTGAGCTCGTGGCGGCGGAACCGCGGAAAGTCGGTGGTGCTGCCGTCCACATTCGGCTCGGCGATTTTCAAGTCAGTGAGAATCGCTCCTTTGTTCTGTCTCCTACCGTGCTTCTTCAGGCTATCCGTGCCGCCAACGTAGATTGCGATATCCAACTCGTCGCAGCTCCTCCGCGCTCTGCCCCTGAACGCATGTATGTCGCTCTGTTTCAAGACGTCTGGGCGGAATATGTGGAGGAGTCTGAACTGGAAGACCATGCGACTCTGCGGTATACAAAGTCTCTTTTCTGTAGCAACAGCACATTCGCCTGGACGGCAGCGTTTCTGGGCTCCGCAGAAAAACTCTGGATGCCGCGGATTCGCGGATTTTCTGCGGAACAGAATCTGGAACCCCTCCCTGGTGCGACGGAACTTCCTGAGGTATTTGTTTCTCTGCGGGATTTCCAGTGCGAAACACACGAACCTGCCTTTGCGGGAGAGGATTTGGAGGCTCTGTGCGATTGTGTTGTTCTCACCAAGGAAAAAGAAGTGTATCACGGAGGACTCGAGCATCTCGTTCCGCGGCCCAAGTGTGTGTTTCTGGAAGATTCTGAGACCTGGGGACCTCTCGCAGAAGCCCAGATTGTCTTCGTCTACGAGGACCTGTTTGAGGCTGCCCTGCCGCAAATTCTCGAAAGGCTTGCGTCAGTAAAACTGCTGGTTCTCCACAACGCAGACACCGAGCCACCCGCTGCGTCTCTGCGTCTCTTTTTGGAGAGGTGGCCTGCGGCCCATGTCTACGCTCAAAACAATGTGCTGAAGCATCCGCGCGTCCACAGTCTTCCCATGGGAATCCAGAATCGGATGTGGAGGCAGGGGGGACTCGAAGTAGGCCCTGTCCCCGCAGAAAAGGACTATCTCGCACTTGCGAGCGATTTTGCTCCGACTCATCCTGTGCGGGCAGACTTGGTACGGGCATTGAAGGAGAAGCCGTTTGAAGGATTGTACGTGTCGCCGCGGTGTTCGCAGCAGGAGTATTTCACGAATCTATTCGCAAGTGTCTTTTCCTTCTGCCCTCCTGGAAACGCCCACGACACCCATCGCCTGTGGGAGAGTCTGGTCTGCGGGTCCTTTCCCATCGTCCAGAGCGAGCCGTTTGTAGAGCGTCTTCAGGAGAGTTTTCCGTCACTGCCGCTTCTTGTTGTTTCGCGATTTGACAGCGTTGTAGACTACGGAGAGACCCTCACGCGATTTCTTGAAACGAAAAAGTATCGGTTTGAACTTCCTCCGTGTTTGTATTTGAAGTATTGGACGCTGCTGTTTGATTCCTACCGCATTATTTCTTGAGAATACGCAAGCAAATATCAGATATTTTGCCATTCAAATACGACTCGTGAAGCGATGTGGGTACATAGAAAGGGACCTTCCCCATGAGCCAATCACCCTCCTTGTAGGACTTGTCTGAATAGGTTGTATCAACGAATCCAAGAAAGCATTCATAGCTTGTTTTCTTGGAGTCGGTTGGAATACACGTATAATACGTATTCCACATATCGCGGCTCACATACCGCATCACAAATCCATCCTGAAGGATATCGCGAGCAGTCATTCTCTTTGGTGGTACCGCAGTGTGGATGTCTTTCAACTTCAATTTTTGCGGGTGCGGGAGTGGGTGCGACGACGACGGTGACGAGTCTTTCGAGCCCGCTTGCGAATTCCTCCGCGCTGCCGACCTCTGAGGCTTGTAGAATAAATGTCAAATTCAATAAATCCTCTTGAATAGTCCTGGTCTATTACTCTCCCTATATACTCATCAGGCTGAAGGGGGCTCTGTCGGGTGTCTTGTAAATAGCGTATTATTCTTTCTCGTTCATCAAAGAAGATTCTATTTGAAGGAACCGACCATTCCCTTGCTGACGTATATTCGATAGTTCCAGTGATTCCAGGAACAACACGTCCTTCAAATACAATGGGGACCTGCATTCGTTGTAAACTGCTTTGCGGTGCTGGTGCTGGTGCTGGCGCAGGAGGTTCTTGTCCTGCGCTCATTCTATTCTACTTTACAAAATTCGCGCCCATTCATGAAGAGAGACAATGTCCGCATCAGACCTCGAAAATTCTCCGAAATTCCCCAAATTCTCCAAGCGAAGAGGCCTCAGAGCGTACATGTCGCCATGCCTCTGAAGACAGAAATTGAAGTAGATTTCATACTCTGCCATCCCTGACTTCGGCCAATCCTCCTCCTCTACAAGCTCGAGCATCGCACGCCATGCCTCTTTTCCATGTGTTTGCTCGACGGTCTTCAGAATCTCTTCCATATGGTCGCGGCGTGTCAACATATGATGGCAGATTCCAGAATACTCAGGTTTCTGCTTCGTGAGTCCAGGAATCAGACGGCCCATATGGACGTAATAGGGTGTTGTGTTCTCATCGGTGAAGCCAAAACATATCTTTCCTTCGTGATTGAAAAAGGTAATACGCTTCTTGAAAATTGTATCGGAGTCCAAAAAGAGAAGGTGGCGTTTTTGAGTCGGCAGATAGCGATATCCATACAGTTTCAACAATTGCTGGTAATACCAGCCGACACGCGGAGGATACTGAATGCTCTCGCCCACCTGGGCTTTGGTAAAAGGGGCCGTGGACTCGTCTATCCAGACAACACCCTCTACATCAGGATTCTTCTCACTCACCACGTAAATTGTCTCGGCACCTACAGCATGCTGTTTTACAGAGGCCACGCAATACGGTAGAATCGGCAAATCTTTCTCATGAAACACAATCAATACGTCGTAGGTCGGATTCAAAGAGGGCATTAAGACGTTCTTCTGTTCTCTATAGATGGCTGCGACTTGCCCCTTCGTATTTATCCACATTGGGGAATCCTACTTTCCTGACTATGTCGTCCACGCAATTCGGCAAGCACGCCTCTTCAATCCTGAGGCGGAGATTTACTTTGTCGCAGCGGGAGTCCATGCGTCCAAGACAGTCGGGTGGCCGTGTGTCTTTGTTCCTCTCGAGGATGTGCCCTTTTCTCCAAAACGCCGTGTATTCTGCGAAAGCAGCGAACTCAATCGTGAATGGAGGTATGGATTCTGGCGGTACACGACGGAGCGCCTCTTTGTTCTGGAGGACTTTTGCGCCTGGAAGGGGGTCCATGAGGTGATTCACCTCGAGAATGACAATATGATTTACTTCAGGCTGGAGAATCTATTGCCTACGCTGCGACAGGAATACACGGGTCTCGCGGCACCGTATCTTGGAAAAGGGGAAATGACATTTGGCATACTCTACGTGAAAGACTTGGCTGCCCTCTCCAATCTCAATACGTTTCTGCTCGGAATGCGACACACCAAGGAAAATGAGATGAAACTCGGCTGCCATTTCTTCTTGGAAAACAGCGGAGAGGCAGATTTTCTCCCCGTCGTCAGCAACGAGTGCGAAGTGCGAGACAATGACGTGCGAATGGCGACGGCCCACGGGTCCGAATTCCGCGGTGTCTTTGATGCCGCCGCCTACGGACAGTATTTGGGTGGCATCGACGAGCGAAATGGAGACGGACTTAATGTGGGATTTGTGAATGAGACAGCGGCCTATCGGGCCGACCAATTCAAGTATGAGTGGACTCATTTTGAAGGGAGTCTGCGATTCCCCACAATTCATCGTCACGGCAACAGTTGGCCGATTTATGTTCTTCACATTCACAGCAAACGGTTGGAAGAATTCGCCTCATAAGAGACCTTGTGCGCCGCCCCAAGCCCCTTTTTTTAACCAAACTTTCAATAGATGTCATTCAATACCAATAAGGATACGTCAAGTTATATTAAAGAAAAACAAGCCAAAGCCGCCGCATTTTATTCCAACACGATTGAATTGTCAGACCCCTTGAATCGGTTGCGAAATCGTCCTCGGTTTCTGGGAGACGGGTCTCAGCGGTTCGTTGTTGAAAAGGGAAGAGCTCTCGGTGTAAATCTGACACAGCATCTGGAATTGTCACAGACCAATCGCCTCTATGCGATTATCAGACCTACCAGTGTCTATCCTCCGGTCCCCACGACATCAGTTCCAGGCTCCAACGTGACTCCTCCCGTGACTCCTGAGGTTCCTGTCACACCTGTGACTCCTGCGAACCCTTATTCTCTGGCAAATCTTGGTGGGGATGACATTTTCATCGCAAAATACGATTCGGCTCAGCAGATTGTGTGGGCTCGCAGAATTGGAGGCGCGAGCACGGACATCAGTTACTCCATCAAGACAGACACAGATGGAAACGTCTATGTGGGTGGCTATTATTCTTCGGCATCTCTTAATTTTTACAACATTGACAATTCGGCGGTGAGTTTCGCCTTGACAAATACAGGTATCACGTGCGGATTTGTCGCAAAATACAATTCAAGCGGAGCAGTCCAATGGGTGTGTAATCTCGGCGGAATCAACAGTCAACAGGTGAATGCGCTCACGGTTGATTCGCAAGGAAATGTGCTCGCCGCGGGCACGTTTCGCTCAGACAAACTCCTTGTTGCCAACAAAACGGGAACGGCGGACCTCTTTTCATTGGCAAATTCGGGAAGTACAGATATTTTTCTGGTGAAATACAATTCGGAAGGAGTCGCACAATGGGCTCGCAAAATCGGAGGACAAGGACCTGATGATTGCTATACTGTCGCAACCGATTCCCAGAACAACGTGTATCTTGGAATCTATGTTTCTGGAGCCTGGGATTATGCGGATTCCTACTACCACATCTTCAATGAGAGTGAAACGACCCCCTATTTCACTTTTATGATTACAAACGGAAACAGAAACTCGCGAAGTTTTCTTGTTAAATACAGCGCGAGTGGAACTCCTCTCTGGACCAGCAAACTTGCGGGAGGTGCCAGCGACTACATGACAGGTATCACAACCGACTCCGCAGACAATCTCTATCTGACAGGATTCTATTTGTCAAACCCTCTCACTTTCTGGTCGGCTGACAATCAGGTCGCAAACAACTATTATACAACTCAAACGGGTGAATTCTTTCTTCTAAAATACACCGCAGCAGGCGCACGCGACTGGGCTCGACGAATCGTCGGTACAGGAACAGAACAAGGATATTCCGTCATAACCGATGCGGATGAGAATATCTATGTCACAGGATACTATTCGTCGTCGCCGCTCCTTATTTACGACACGGACAATACGACCCAACTCTTCAGCCTCGCGAACGCTGGCAGCAATGACGTGTTTGTCGTAAAATACAACAGTTCTGGAGTTCCCCAATGGGCCAGGCGAATTACCACCACAGGCTCCGATATTGGCATTGATGTAACCACAGATGCCGCTGGAAATCTGTATGTTTCGGGAATCTATTCTGGAACTCTTACAGTGTATGCGGCAGACGGCTCAACATCCCTCTTTTCAATTACAAATGCGGGAAACACTGATGTATTCTTGGCAAAATACAACTCGGCTGGAGTCGCACAATGGGTTCGGAAACTGTCAAGCACTGCTGCGGATTCTGTCTCCCATATGGTGACGGATTCCGCTGGAAACACCTTTCTCACAGGAAACTACGCGGGCACATTCACTATCTTTAACACTGATAATACAACCACCCTCTTTTCCCTTACAACCGTCGGCGGAAATGATGTATTTACTGTAAAATACGACACGAATGGACTGGCCCAATGGGTGCGGAAAATAGGTGGCACAGGTTCCGATGTTGGAATGGGGGTCGCTCTTGACAGTGCTGGAAATCTCTACGTCATTGGGTCTACCACTTCTGGCACACTCAATGTATACGGAACAGACAATACGACCGTCCTTTTCACGATGAGCTTGGTGGGAGGAACCGACTGTTTCCTTGTGAAATACAACAGTGCGGGTCTCGCCCAGTGGATACGGCGAATCGGAGGGACAACGACCGATGTACCCACGGGTATCGTTGTGGACTCTTCGGACAATGTATATGTGACAGGCTATTATGCGTCGGCAACTTTCAATGTCTATGGTACAAACAATACGACCATTGTGTATACGCTCTCAAACGCAGGCAGCAACGACATTTTCCTCATCAAATACGATTCCACAGGAGCTCCTCTCTGGGTTCGGTCCATCGGTGGAAGTGGCTCCGAAACCAATGGAGCCAACAGTCTCAAATGGGACGGCACAAATATTTATGTCTCTGGAACCTATTCGTCAGCTTCTCTTGTTGTCTATGATTCAACAGGTGTCCTCGCAAATCGCGTTGGAAACATTGAGAATGCCTTCAGCACCAACTGTACGTTTGTTCTGAAATACGACGTGAATGGCACTCCACTCTCGTACATTCGCACAAGTGGAAATTCAGACACTCTTGTTCGAGGAATGACAATCAGTACAGCTCGCAATTTGTACTTGACTGGGTATTTTTCAGGCATGACCTATACGTCCTCCGATGCGTTCACCGCACTCGCACCCTCACTCACTCTCTCTGGTCTCGGCGGATACGATGCCTTCATCGCAAAATACAACAGCGCAGGAAAGGTGTTGTGGGTGAATCGCATCGTCGGAACGAGCGATGATGTTGGATACGGAATTGCGACGGATACTGAAAACGCCGTCTACATTGCGGGTACATTCAGCTCTGTCCCCATTAATGTATATGCGAGCAACACGACCAGCGTTCTCTATTCTATGCCGAATACGGTTGCTGGAACCCATATTTTCATCGCAAAATACGATGCGAATGGGACGGCCCAGTGGATTCGGAAAATAGGAGGTTCGGGTGGAAACAGTGTTGACTACAATTCTCTGCGATTCGTAGGAAACGCCCTCTATTTGTCTGGATACTACAATTCCTCAGTCCTCACCGTTTACAATGCGCTCGGAACCTACGCCGCACGAATCGCAGACATCCAGAATACAGGGTCAACAAATGGATTCCTTCTCAAGTATCTCACCGACGGCACTCTCAGTGCGATGTATAAGATGTCAGGAACTGGAACAATCCGTGTGCGCTCCTCTGACCTCCAAAACGAGAACCTTTATCTCGTTGGTTCCTACACCACCAATCCCACCGCGATTGCGACAAGCAATGTACCCGTCGCCCCTGTTTCTTTCTTGCCTACAACGACTATAGCAACTCTCGGCGGCACCGATATGATTGTGGTGAAATGCAATTCATCTGGGACCGTCCAATGGGTGCGGAAAATTGCGGGCCTCAGCAATGAGATTCCTTATTCCATCGTGACGGATACAACTGGAAATGTCTTCGTTACAGGCCTCGTCGCTTCGGCAACGGTTCTCGTGTTCGACGCAGACAATGTCACTGAAGTGTTCTCTCTCTCAAATGTTGGAAATACCGACGGTATTGTCGTCAAATATGATACAAATGGCGTTCCGCTTTGGGCCGCACTCCTTGTCACAACAGGAGGAGATGTCGCCTACAGTATCGTCTCGGATTCCCTGGGAAATACCTACGTCTCAGGCGTCTACGCGGGAGCCCTCTCCATTTATGACAAAAACAGCACAACTGTCCTCTTTACACTTACGAATACGGGAAGCAACGATGTATTCGTGGTGAAATACGACCCGTCTGGAACCGCACAATGGGTTCGCAAAATCGCCAGCACAGGCTCAGACCTCAGTTACCAAGTGGCGATTGATTCAAGCGCGAATCTTTACGTGTCAGGCACCTATTCAGGTGCGCTCACCATCTTTGCGGCAAACGGCTCAAGTACTGCCTTCTCTCTCGCAAATCTTGGCAGTTCCGATGGATTCCTCGTAAAATACGACACGACTGGAACTCCCCTCTGGGCCAGGCGCATCGCAGGAACCTCCGCAGAAACCGTGAATGCGGTAGCTGTGGATTCCAATGGAGATGTGTATATGACTGGCATCTATTCTTCGGCAACTCTGAACGTCTATGATACAAACAACACCAGTGTCCTCTACACTCTTACAAATTCGGGAAGCAACGATGTGTTCCTTGTGAAATACAATTCCAGCGGACTCGCCCAATGGGTTCGAAAACTCGGCGCGATTGGTGACGACCAGGCCTATTCGCTCACTGTAGACTCCACCAATAACGTCTACGTGACAGGGACCTTCAATTCCCAGCCAATTGTTGTCTTTGCGACAGACAATGTGACATCGCAAATTATTCTCCAAAACAGCGGAGGTTCGGATGTCTTCCTTGTGAAATACAATTCCTCTGGAACTCCGCAGTGGGCCAGAAGAATAGGAGGGACAGGAACAGAGTCGGTCTCCTACGATTCCATTGTCTGTTTCGGCAGCACACTCTACATTGTTGGCACCTATTCCTCCTCTCCACTGGTCGTCTTTTCCGCACAAGACACCTTCGCCAGCCGCCTTGGGAATCTCGCAAATGCGGGCTCCTCTGATTCCTTCATTCTCAAATACAATCTGGAAGGAACCGCCCTCACAACTATGCGCCTTGGAAATACAGGCAATGAGCTTCTCTCCGCCATCGCACTGGATTCCAACGAGAATTTCTATTTGACCGGTACAATCGGCTCCTCCATCCCGATTTCTATCTCTGCCTCAGACCCCCTTGTCATCACGCCATCCCCTACAAGCACATTCACTCTGACAAATTCAGGCAGCAATGATATTTTCATACTGAAGTACAACTCCAGCGGCGTGGCCCAATGGGCTCGAAAAATCTCCAGCAGTGGGTCTGATGTCGTGTACTCCATGAAATCAGACTCCGATGGAAATGTATATGTGGTGGGAGCGCAAGCAGGCCAAACCTACGTTTTTGATGCGGATGCGACAACTCCTGTCCTTGTTCTACCGAATTCAGGAAGCAACGACGGATTTCTCCTAAAATACGATTCCTCTGGAACTCCGCAGTGGATTGCTCGCATCGCCTCCTCAGGAGACGACCAAGTCTATTCTATCGCCATTGATTCCTCCAATTCTATCTACATTTCTGGATACTACTCGGGTGCCCTCACTGTCTTTTCTACAAACAACGTGACGTCCCTCTTCTCTCTGACAAATGCGGGAAGCAACGACGTGTTTCTCGCCAAATACAATACAAGCGGTGTACCGCTGTGGGCTCGCCGACTCACCAGCACTGGCTCTGATATCTCCTATACCGTAACAACCGATACCGCAGGAAATGTATATGTCTCTGGCCTCTATACAGGTGCTTTTACAGTCTACAATACGGACAACTCCACTACACTCTTTTCTCTTGCGAGCATTGGAAGCAACGACGGATTCGTAGTAAAATACGACTCGGCGGGCCTCGCTACATGGGCTCGCCGCATTGGAGGAACAGGGGCGGATATCGCAAATGGAACGTCTGTCGACGCAAATGGAAATGTGTATGTTGTCGGCCAGAGTGCGTCTGGCACTGTAAATGTGTACGCAGTCAACAATACGACTGTCCTGTTTACTCTGGCAAATCTCGGCAGCAACGATTGTTTTGTTGTGAAATACGATTCAACGGGCCTCGCACAATGGGCTCGACGCATCGGTGGAACAGGTTCAGATGTCGCCTTCACATCTGCCTTGGATTCCGATGGAAATTTGTACGTGTCTGGGCTCTACAATTCAACCACTCTGAATGTCTACGCCGCCGACAATACCACTGTTCTCTTTTCGCTCTCTTCTCCCGTCAACATAAACTACCTGTTTCTTGTGAAATACGATACAAACGGGGTCGCCCAATGGGCCGAGAAAGTAGGAGGACTCGCGAGTCAAAGCATTACATTCAATTCGCTCAAAATCTTCGGCTCTGACCTGTACCTCTGTGGAAATTTCAATGGTCTCGCGCTCACAGTCTATAGCACATCAGGTATCTACTCAGAACGTCAAGGAGATATCCAAAATACCGATATGAATCAATACGGTTTTGTGGTGAAATACAATCTCAGTGGGGTCGCGCAATCTACACTCCTCCAAGGTTCCGCCTCCAGTTCTACCTCCATTACAGCCGTCGACGTCGATGGAACTGGAAATTTGTATGTGGGAGGCCTCTTCACGGCTGCCGCCACATTCAACGCAACACCTCAGTCTCTCGTAAAGATAACTGCACTTCCAAACGATTCTTCCTCGCGAAGCACAAACAATATGTTAGTTTTGAAATTCAATAGCTCTGGAACAGTGGAGTGGAGAGCACGAATCGGTGCAAACGCCTCCAACAACGCGCCTTCTCTCACTTTGGATTCGCAAGGAAACGTGATTGTGAACTATGTTACGTCTGGAAGTGCTTACGTGTATGCGCTTGACGGCCTCACACCCCTCTTCGTTAGCTCTGGGAGCATTATCATTAAATACAACTCTTCAGGTGTCGCACAGTGGGTACGCCGAATGCAAGGTGGGAATATGGATGCGTTCAATATCGTCTGCGATTCATCAGATGCTATCTATACTGCAGGAAGGTATGGAAGTTCTGGAAGCATGTCTGCCTTTGCGGCGAATGGAAGTACTGCCGCTCTCAATCTTCAAGGCTCGGGAATCTCTGATGTGTATACGTCAAAACATGATGCGAATGGAACTCCTCTTATCATGATTCGCGGCGGTCCACGAACCTACAGAGCAACCGTTGCCGTTGATTCTGCTGGAAATATGTACGGTGGCTATCATGCCTTCTTTGGCGGAGGCAGTTTCTACACGCCTGCAACAATTTCCAGTGTGAATGGTGGAGTTACAGGAGTTGGTAGCATCGGAAATCCATACGCAAACTGGATTGGATTCATTGCGAAATACAACAGTAGCGGTGTATTCCAATGGTTCCGACGCATTGGCGTAGCCGCCGATACGTTTATCAACGCAGTTGCTCTTGATGCTGATGCGTCCCTCTTCGTCACTGGATGGTATAATGCGAGGCCCGCCGTTTTCTTTGCGGTTGACGATGTAAATGTTGTCTTTACCTTGCCGAATTCAGGAAATGATGATGTCTTTTTGGCAAAATACAGTACCAATGGCGTGTTCCAATGGGCTCGCAGAGTGGGAGGTGGCAATTCAGAACAAGGTATGAATGTCGTTGTGGATTCGGCAGGAAACGTCTACATGACGGTCCAGGCAACCGCAAGCGGTTTTGTTTCTGTATACGATTCCGATGGGTTGACTGTTCTGAGAACTCTCACAACGCAAAACTGGGATACTCTCGTACTAAAATACAACAACACTGGAACCTTCCAGTGGGTGAGGCTCATTGGAGGAACCGGATTCGAAGCCGCCTATGCGAATGGAGGACTCGCGGTGAATTCTTCGAATGTTGTGTGTGTAGGTGGCACGTGGTCCACCTCCACTCTGCGTGTCTTTGCTGCCGATGGAACTACGGCCGCCTTTTCTCTCGCGCTTTCTGGTTCAGGTGTTAACAATGGATTCTTTGTGAAATACGACGCAGACGGGACACCACTCTCTGCGACGCAGTACAGTGTTGGAAATGTGGGATTGCGTGGAATTGCGATGAATGCGGCGGGAGAGGTGTTTGCAACCGCCCAGTATTTCGGTGCTATTCCTGCATAGACACTAACGTGCGATTGTTGCGACTAAAACGGCATAGCCGTCGTTGAAGGTTCTTCCATACGGGGCACGCCAATAGGGACTGGATGTTCCTCCAGGGTCCACCAGTGTGCCTGGAGAAGCAGACCCTTGTCTTCCGTTTTCGTAATATGGATTTATCAAAGAGCCAAGATAACTACTTCCTCCACCCGCACCCGAGCCTGTCAACCGACCACCACCGCCGAAATATCCTCCACCACCACCTCCTCCTCCATTGTCGCTCGTATTTCCTGAACCGCCCTGAAGTGCGGAACCTGGTTGTGTTGAACTCGAACCTCCTTCTGTCTGTGTACCTCCTCCACCCGCACCAGCTCCTGTTCCTGCGCCACCTGCGGGAAATCCACCACCACCTCCCGCACCTGCTCCGTTCATACCGCCACCACCTCCTGCGCCCGCAATCGCAATCGCATTCGCCTGTGTAGGAGAAGACCCTGAAAAGATTCCTGAAAATCCACCTCCGCGCGCACCTGTTCCACCTTCAGAACTGCCACCGCTATTCAACCCTATGTTTGCGAAGCCACCGACAATTACATAATATCGTGAATACGGAACAGCATTGATACGACCCGATACAAATCCTCCAGAACCGCCTTGTGTTAAATTAATATTGCGATTCTGGCCTGTTCCACCACCACCCCACAAATATACATCAAGAGATATGGTATTCCCAGGAACAGAATAGGTTTGGACTGTATTTGTATAGAAAAATGCCGTTACCTCTTGTGTTATGACAAGAGGACGCGGGTTCCCTGAATTCACAATCGGCGCAGGGACGGTTGTCGTACATCCATTCGCATACCATTTTCCCAAGGCCAA
>JACCDX011373186.1_pt1 | contig 13481 bp, 12 predicted proteins | sample 7449681 | NCBI WGS metagenome assembly JACCDX01 (sample SAMN15323450, study PRJNA562643) | freshwater metagenome | isolation source: river surface water | place: USA:Blue River Watershed | collected 2017-08-18
CACCACTATGTCGTTGCGGCTGTCATTGCCCGACACCACTCCGGCAAAGTTGGCCGCCATACGAGACGGGTCGCCCAATGCGCCGGCATACTTGCGGGTCTCCTCCACGTTGAAGGAGCGGGCGCTCACCTGCGCCATGTCGTTGTTGGTGCGGGTCTTGTCGCGGGCGCGGCTGTAGCTTACGGTCACTGCGTCCAGTTTGTGAATGGCCTCCTGCATGGCTATGTTCAGGTTCACCTCCTTGCCGGCGGTCACAATCACGTCGTTCACAATGCGGTCTTCGTAGCCTGTGTAGGAGACCCTGAAGGAGTGGCGGCCTATCGGCACACCTGTCACAGCAAAGGTGCCGTCGGCTTCCGTTATGGCACCCAGCGAACGGGTAGTATCTATGAGCGCTACGACCGCGCCGGTGAGGGGTGCTTTAGATGCTTCGTCTATCACGCGGCCACGCACGTTCTGTACTGCCTGGGCGTTTGCGTGCGACATACAGGTGATAAGTAGCAGCAACAGCGTGATAAGGATGTTCTGTATCTTGTTCATGTCTGGTTTGGTTTTAGAAAAAGGCTCCCCATACACTGCCATCCGGGTGGATGACAGTGCGGAAAAAGGAAGCCTTAAAGTAGGTGGTTAAAGAAGTGAGATTACTGATGTGTCACTTTGCCCGAGCCGGAGATGGTAGTAGTGACAGCAGGATTGCCCCTGTAGTAGACGTTGCCGGAGCCGCTGATGTTGATGTCGAGCCTGTTGCCGACGTAAACTGATACGTTGCCCGATCCGCTGGTGCGCACTGTCGCATTCTGTGCGTAGAGGTTCAGCAGGTCTATGTCGCCGCTGCCGCTGATGCGCACGTCTTCGTTCACTACATCGCCGCTGTTCACGGTGATGCGGCCGGAACCGCTGATGTTGGTAGAAAGGTCTGTACCCTTCAGTGAGCTCATGGTAATGTTGCCCGATCCGTTCACCTTCAGTGCCATGTTCGTTGTTGTAACCGGCGAGTTAGTGAACAGGTGCCCCGAACCATTGACACCAAGGCCATTAATGCGTGGCATAGACACCCGCACCACTATCCTGTCGTGGCGGCCTATGTGGGCATACTTACGGAACTGGAAACGCAGCTCTCCGTTCTCGATAGGTGTCTCTATGTTGTCTATGATATTAGACTGACCGTAGATCTCCACCTTGTAGGTGCTGTCCTGGGTCACGTATATTTCACCGTCAACGCCGGCATTGATAGCTGAAAAGTTAGAAAGGCTATAGGTTTTGGTGATAGATGGTCCCTGCCCTATTTCTTTGCGGCAAGACTGGAATGCTACTAATGCGAATGCTGACAATGCTACTAAACTCTTTTTCATTGGTTTGTGTTTTATATGATTATTGGTTTGATTTATGTTTTTTATCGTGTGGATATAGTAATGACAACAGAAGAAGCCTTTACCCCTATCCGATTTTAAAATTTCTTTCCGTCAATGATGTCCCTGACGATCTTGCGGCTGTTGAAATGGTATTGGATACCCGCATCGAGGCCGATGGAGAAGTCGTGTTGGAAGTTGTAGGAATCGTATTTATAGATACTGTATCCAACACGGCCCACACCCTGTATATCTGACGAACCGGTATAGTTGAATGAAGGACCTGCGAATATCTCTATGTTGCCTGCACGGAAAGATGGCATGAAACGTACAGACGAGCGGAAGTCGGTATTGTACCAGCGGTCGGTGAGTGTGGAAGTGGTGATCTCACCATTGAACCTGAAGGAACGGGTAACAGGGAAATGGGCGCCTATGCCCGCCTCCAGACCTGTGGCACGGTAACCGTTCATAACGTTTACGCCAACGCCAAGGATGCCGTAGAGTTTTTTGCCACCCGAGCGCAGGGCCACCATGGTAGTACCTATCTCGTTGATGGTGACACCAACGGCTTGCTCTCCGTTGCCTATTATGTTGATGAGGCCTATGGGGCGGTCGCTGCTATCCGCAATGTTGATGAAGCCGGCGATCTGGGTACCCTTCACCCTCCTGGCCACATTGATGAAACCGGCGATCTGGGCGCCATTCACGGTGTCGGCCACATTCGCGAAGCCGGCGATCTGGGTATTGGTATTGCGGGCGACATTTACAAATCCGGCCACCTGCACTGTGGCGGTGTCGGCCGAGTTGAGGAAGCCGGCCACCTGTGCGCCGTCCACGGCATGCATGGCCACGTTTGCAAAACCACCCAACTGCGCACCGTTGGCACGGCCGGTGATATTCACAAAACCGGCCGACTGAACGCCCTTCACATTGCCGGCGGTAACATTTATAAACCCGGCACCCTGGAACCCGGATACGGAACCACCTACCACAGTGGCTACCCCACCCGCAAGGAAACCACGGGCGCTGTCCTTAACCACGCTGGCAATGCCCGATGCGCAGAATGCCTCTTCGGCGCGCGACACGCCTGCCAGGCAGTGAACAGAAAATACGTTTGAGTAATCGGCTGCATGTATGCCGTTGGTGCTGAGGGGATAGGTGAAACCAAGATGCGCGTTGCTGCGAAGGCCTGTCTGACCGTGTGCTGTTGCTGCCATAAGCGCCAATCCTGCGCCCGAGACTATTGTTCTGATTGTCATAATTCGTTTATTTGAGAAGATGACAACTCAGCAATAACTTACCCCCATGCAGGGGCAAATTATTTTCCGGTCCAACCCAGCATATAAGACGGGTCGAGCTGGTAATAGGCGTACTTGCTCTTGTATTCTATGCGACCGTTATTCACCCAATAGATAGATGGAACAGCGGGGCCGGCAAGTTTTGTAAAGGCGTCAATATCAGACATGAGGAAGTACGGAACGGTCTCGGCATGGGTCTCTTTAAAGAAATCGGCCTTCAGATCGGGGTGGCCTGAAAGCACCATATACACCGGCAGTTCGGGGTGCTTACGGTGAATGATCTGAAGCAGGTAGGCCGCCTTCTTGCAGTGAGGGCAGGTAAGGCTCATAAAGGCAATAATGTGTTTACCCTTTCTCAGATCGACCGACGGCATTGGTTCGGCTTTGTAGAGCAGGTCCAGATCTATTGCGGATTCATACTTTGTGGGGCCGGTACCGAGGTTCACCGGATTCATGACAAAGGGCGTAGAGAATGCCACAAGGCACAATGCCATTACCGCATACTCATGAAACTTGTATGGCTTGACGTTATAAATGAACATGAGCACCACCGTAGCAGCGATCATTCCAACGTTCTTCCATATTGCCTGCATGGGAGTCATGGCCAGTTTATCGCCAAAGCAACCACAGTCGCCGGTATTGCCCTGCTTCATGATGACTAATAAAAGGTACACGATGAATACCAGCAAAACCGCGATGATGGCCTTGTAGGTAAACTGCTTGAGGTAAATATGCGCCAGCAAGAAAAGACCGAGCATGAACTCGAAGCCTATCATCATACGCGCTATGACCCCGGCCAACACCACACTGTTGATGCCCAGATCGAGGAAGGTCCACTGGAAGTTATCGAAGGCATTGTCGCTGTATATCTTGCTCCATGCAGAGAAAAAGAATGTGCCGGCAAGGGCAAGTAATAGTGTAACTCCTATGGCCTTCTTCACATAAAAGGCAGCATTGCGCTCTGATCGTAGCTGTGTGTTCATCCCTATCGGAAAAATGATGGCAATAATAGGTGACTTTATCCTAACAATATCCCAAACCCGGTTATCACTTGGCAAATACGGTGCCTGCAGACAACCACGCGGCGTTGAACGCGTCCATATCCAACGGCAGCGAAACAGCATGCTCGCGGCACCAGTCTACAATGTTCTCTGTTGCCATATTCCCTACCAGTTCATCTTCGGCCATCGGGCAGCCGCCAATACCTTTCAGCGCACTGTCGAAGCTGCGACAACCCGCGGCATAGGCAGCGTCCATCTTTTCGCGCCAATTATCGGGCGCAGAATGAAAGTGGGCACCTATACGCATCCCGGGGAAACGTGGAATGAGGTTTGAGAAGATGTAGGTGATATTTGCAGGGTCTGCAACGCCGATTGTGTCAGACATCGCAACGGTCTTAATGCCCATGGCAGCCAGTTTGCCTACCTGCTCTAACGCAATTTCCGCGTTGTACGGGTCTCCGTAAGGATTGCCGAACCCCATTGATATATACACAACCAGCTCCTTACCGTTCTTTACGCACAGGTCCTGAATCTCTGCGACCTGCTCCATAGACTGCGCAATAGTCTTGTTGGTATTGCGCATCTGGAAGGTTTCAGATATTGAGAGCGGGAATCCCAGATAGCTGATCTGCGGATACTTCACCGCGTCTTCAGCACCACGCGTATTGGCGATGATGGCCAGCAATTTAGTTTTGGTGGTTGAAAGGTCCAATTTGCCAAGTACCTCAGCCGTATCGGCCAGTTGGGGAATGGCTTTGGCCGAAACAAAGGATCCGAAATCGAGGATATCAAACCCTACTTTCAGCAGTAAATTGAGGTACTGCGCCTTTTCATCGGCCGGTATGTGGCGTGCCCAGCCCTGCATGGCATCGCGGGGACATTCAGTGAGTATCAGGGCGTCGTTAACGGAAGAATTGTTCTGCATAGTCCAGACCCTTCCGCGTAAAAGATAAAGCACGGCCGGGGTGGCGCAAAGATACGGTATAATAACAACCTCTATCCGAGCAGAACCGACAGGTTATTGCTGGTGAGTGGTTTATTAAGAAATTGTTTAACGGAACGGTAATTGTGTACTTTGTTTAGATCGGCCTCGTTGATGGAAGAAGAAATAATATAAACGGTATAATTACTTATTATTTCCGGAGGGAGCTGCTCGAAAGCCTCTACAAACTCAAAACCATTCATGATGGGCATTTGTATGTCCACAAGCAAAATGGTGTGCGACTGGTCATCAACCGGATTTGCTATGATATGGTCCAGCGCATCGCGCGCCTGCAGGAACGAGCGGATAGATTCGCACTTACCTGTGTTTCGGATGATCTTTTCGGCAATGAAGCAATCAAGTTTGCTGTCATCGATCACCATGAAGTTGAGTTTCTTATTTGGTACCATGTAAATTGCCCGGAATAGTGACTTTAAATGTTGTTCCCTCGTTCAATTTTGACGCCACTTCTATTTTACCACCCAGTTTATTCAATGCATCTTTCACATTGTACAATCCCAAACCTGCGCCCGTGTCCTCCGAAGTAGCCCGATAGAACATGGTAAAAATATTATTAACGTACTCTTCATGTATGCCGATGCCGTTATCATTTACCACAATCTCGGCTAAATTATCTTTAACTGATATTTTTACATCCACCATCTTGTTGCTCTCTGCCTTCTTTTGAAAATTGAAAGCGTTAGAAAGCAGGTTATTCAGGATCATCTTGATCGATATCTCGTCCGAATAATACAGCCCGTCCTGGTCAACCTCCCACGAAAAGTTAATATCGTCATTCACAGCCACTATGCGGAAGATGGCACCGATATCGCCCATCAGTTGTTTGAAGTCTATGGCAGTGAATTGCAGTACACCACGCTTTAGTTTGTAGTACTCGTGGGTGTTCTTTATATATTCGTCGATCTTGCGCACTGCTTCAGCCATCATACCTAGCAAATCGCGCAACTCGTTGATATTATCCATCTCCTTAGCCAACTCCAAGGCTCCTATCACACTTACCAACGGCCCACGCACATCGTGAGTGATGCTGTATGCGAATTTACCCAACTCATCATAGGCGGACTGCAGCTCCTTGTTCTTTTCGACCAGCATGGAATTGGTGAGGTAGAACTTGTTGGCCTCTTCTATCGCTGACCGAACATCATGATCGGTCCAGGGTTTTTTTATGTAGCGAAAAATGTGACCGCGATTCACCGAATCGATAACCGATTCTATGTCGGTGTATCCGGTAATAAGCATACGCACGGGATCAGGAAATAATTTCCGCATTTCTTCAAAAAACTGGACGCCGGTCTTATCCGGCATCCTCTGATCACACAATACAACGCTTATGTCATTATGATCACGAAGAAACTCGTATGCCAGTGTGGTATTAGAGGCGATATACACGGTATAGTCGAAACGAAACGTAGCCTTGAATCCGTTCAGGTTGTTTTGTTCATCATCGATGTACAGTATCTTTATTTTCTCGCCTGTCTTCACTTACGCGCTTTTTTGAATTAGTGGTAACTTAATAATAAACTCTGTTCCTTTCCCCAACTCGGTATTCACGATCACCTGTCCGTTGTGCTTGATGATGGTATTGTACGCAATAGACATACCCAAGCCCGTTCCTTCACCAACTTCTTTTGTCGTAAAAAAAGGTTCGAACAACTTCTTCTTAGTGTTTTCATCCATCCCTGTCCCATTATCCACCATCGAAATATACACAAAATGTTCGTCGGATGTAGTAGTGACAGTAAATTTTCCTCCCTCTTTGGAATTAAATTTCTTCTTTATCGCGTATGCCGCGTTGGAAATGATGTTCAGGAAAACCTGATTCAGCTTACCCGGATAACATTCGACCAAAGGCAAATTTCCGAAGTTCTTTTCAACAATTATCTCGTGCCCCAATAAATTATTGCAAATTACGAGAGTTGATTCAATTCCTTCGTTGACGTTTGCCTTTTTCAGATCATCTTCATCCAGCCTTGAGAATACCCTCAACCCCTTCACTATCTCCTGTGTTCTGTTCGCGCCTTCACCTATGCCATTCAGCAACATTCCGATCTCTTCTTTCAGGTACTCAAAATCTATCTCTTCCTTGTATGCAGCTACCTTCTTCTTTTTCTCTTCCGCATTTTCATCGGTAAGGCCTATCTGCTCTATCTCGTTCATGGCCTCCAGCAATATCGCAACATCTCTGTTAAGTGGTCTGATGTTGGACGTCACAAAATTGATCGGATTGTTGATCTCATGAGCTATACCGGCTGTGAGCTGTCCAAGCGAAGCCATTTTCTCAGACTCCACAAGCTGAGTCTCTGCTTCTTTAAGATCGATGAGCGCTTTGTTCAATTCCTGATTAGAGAGATCTAATTCCTGAGTCCGCTCTTTCACTTTCCGCTCCAAGACCACATTCTGTTCTCTTACGAGCTTTTCATTTTCCATCAAAAGTGCCAACTCATTGGCACGTGCCTGATCTTTCTCCTTCCTGTAGGTGTTGATCTTATCGGCAAGGGCGAAGGACAGCAACGCAACCTCAAATGCTGAACCGATTAGAATGGCATTGCTGGTGAATCCATTATAGGGCAATACGCCTGCATCCTTCAGAATGTAAACGATAACACCCGTAAGAAAGAACGACCATGCGATAGTGAGATACAGAGCGGGCTTATATCCTTTCCTGTAAATGCTAATACCCGCAAACATAATTGTAAATGACACCAGACTTGCTGTGCCCTGAATAAGCTTCTGTGCATCTACAAACCTACCCGACAGATTGATGGCTATCCCAACAAAATACAAAGCGAGGATACCCTGAAACACCCGGAACAATTTTGGTCTGTTTTCCTTGATACCCAGAAAACGAAAAAGGAAAAATATCGCCGTAATACCCGATAAAGCCAAAGCGATATTGGTCATCTGAATAGTAAGCCACGTATTTTCGCGCCAAAGGTATTTTGATGCATAACCCTTGAGACAGGCCTGAACCAATCCTACGGTAATTATGTACAGTACATAATACAGATAACTACTATCGCGAACCGTAATGAAGATAAAAATGTTGTAGAAGAACATCACGCAGATGATGCCGATGTATATGCCAAAGAACAACTGATCTTTATTAATTGACTCCCAAACAGAATATTCTCGTGCCACCGAGATCGGTACCTCCATCACGTTATTGCTCGACACCCTTAACCATACAGTAAGAACAGAATCATCGGGGATATTGAGCCTGAATACCGGGAATTGCGTATTGTACTCTTTCTGAGTGTACGGAATAGCTTCGCCTGTTTTCCTGCACGTATACCCTTTTGTGCCGGCAACGGGCACAAAGAGATCGACAGTCTTCAGTATTCCGCTATGCACCTTGAGAAAAAGATCGTCCCAATGCCGATCGTTCTTTGCCTCTATTTTGAACCAGTAGACCGACCCGGTGAGCCCATAATTGGGAACAATATTCTTTTCGGGGTTGAATGACCTTTTTACGACACTATCTATCGTCAACGTTCCGGCTCTATCTTCCAGCACAGACACTGAGGTAACAAGGCCACGGTCAACGAAGCGTGTTTGCGCAGTAGCCATCTGGGCACCAAACAACAATATCATTGACAAACAACAGAATAATCTCGATAATGCCGTCATTCAACTCATCATTTTATTGAAAGCCTGTAATCAATTGTAACGTCTCCCTTTGGACCACTAACGACTGCCACATGGTCTGGATTTTTCATTATCTCAAAGATATGAGCCCTGTCTATATCAGTAGAGTTGCTCATAACCCCGAGATCGTTTATCACCATAGCTGTTGCCACAAGGTCAAGTTTGGGATAATTGAAGAACCCGTTGTTTCCCAAATAGGTTTCAATTTTGAAGCCTGCATTCAAACACATATTCACAGTAACGGGAGCGGCAAGGGCAAACAACGAATCGACTTTCAAGTGGTAGGCAAGTGCTATTGCCGACCTTAGGATGAAGAAGCTATAACCGTATCCGGCTATTTCCTTTGCATTCCACAATCCGCACGCTTCAGCCATGCGTTTACCACGGTGCATATTAATGACCTCATGTATCTTTTCATCAACCTGTCCCACCGCCTTAACGATGGGTAACGGTAATTCCTCATCTGCGATCTGCACCCGCACGCCGCCTAAAGCACGTCCATCGTCTGACGCCTCAGCAAGTATCACATAAGTATTTTTATGCTGCGTCCATTGCGCAGTTGCCGACGTGATCATGGCAATGCCGTACATCTCAAGAACCATTCTATGCCCGACGATGAATTTCTGGCATGATTCTTCATCATCTATGGCACGAAACGCTCTGAAAATTACAGACATTAGATTTTATTGTCAATTTGAAAAATAAACGTCGTCAACATCTAATCTGATCGATTTCACAGCGGGTTCTTCGGACCGGAAGATCCTGAACATGAACAGGGGCTCTTCTGCCGTTAAAGATAAGTTAAACAGTTCAATAAAAGAATGGTGCATCTCTGCGAATTTTGCGACGATCTTCTCGCTCATACCACCACCATTGCCATGTACCATTCGCGCAAAGTGAAATATAGGTGCCATAACCGGCTGCACAGCCAAACCATGTTTTTCAGTTACCAGCCAGGCGCGTTGCATAGCCCGACCTGCATTGATGCAACTCTCGGGAGAGAAATCGCGCCCTGAGATAAGGCATACAGCCGAGGCGGTTGCCATCAGGTCTTTGGTCATATTCTCAAGAACGGCACCAGCATCCCAGTCGGAAAGCAACTGCATGGCCCTGCCATCCCTAATGACCCTGAAACCGACCTGGTCCTTAGGTTTGAGATCGAGTGTCTTTATGTCGAGACCGTCTTTGATCTTTGCCGGGTCGTTGCCCCAGCGCATCTCTTTTCTGAACAGGTCCATGTGCCCTTCAGGAATAAACATCCTCAACTTATCAGATCTGCCGGCTATCTCTGCTATCCGGGCAATATCATCCTTTTCAGTAAGGAATTTCACGGAGAACACACCGGCCTTCATGGCCTCGGTTCTTACTTCGTCCAATATTGCAGTATCTATCGCCGTACCATCGCCCGGTTTTCGGTTGGTATGCCTGCTCCCTAGATAGGAAAACAGCGGATCGGCCACCCTTCCCGCATCCGCCCTGACCGCAACTGCAGCCACCAGATTCAGGTTTCCTGAGGCTTTCAACGGGAAAAGATCCACATCCAGCGCCATACCGGCAGCCGATGCAGCTATGTCCACATTTTCGATAGCACTACCCATGGAAAGGTGTGTGATCATATTGTCGTAATTCGCAAATGCAAACGAACGCGCCGGATCATCGAACAGTAGCAGGCGTTTGCCATCGTTATACCACTTCCATGGCTGGTTGTTGCCGGCAGAGGGCGCCAAAACTGCCGCATCCATGAGCTTTCTTGTTGTAGCGGCATCGGTGGTAGTGCTCACAGGCACAGTTGCGGGTATTTTTGCTGCCAGCGTCCTTATCTCGGCGGGACTGATGGGGTCCGGTTCAGCCGGAAATTCAATTTCCTTAGCTTGCGCATCGGTGATCAACTCGTCAATATCAATAAAGTACCTTCCGGAAACGCTTAACTGACGGAGTAGCACCTTCCTGCATATGTCGGCCATAATGCCGCCGCCCATTGTAACAGCACTTGCCAACTGCGGCCAGGTATTAATAGTCTGACCTATCTCGACCGCTGACGCTTTCAGCCGCGGCGACATCGTATCTATTCCAACTATAGGCAATATGTAAGGCAACTTTTCCTCCATCGTTTTCAGATCCCGCATCTGGCCCAGATCGAGATGGTCAACATAACCATGCAGTATCGGGCGATCAGGTTCAAGATCAAAACGCTCAATGTCCACTGTACACCTATCGCTTGCCTCCATTAATACCGGAATTCCGAACTTTCTGGCCGCTACCCTGCTTTTAATCTTTACATCTACACTGTCGCACTCGTCTATCAAAACATCCAATTTCCCGCCTTTGGTAAGGAAGTCGTCGATATTGTTGTCATTTATCCCCTCATGATAGCAGGTCACTTTCAAAAAAGGGTCGATCTCGGCTATCTCTCTGGCCACCAACACTGTTTTAAGTAGCCCCATATTGAACACCCCGCTACGTAAACGGTTGAGGTTTGTTATCTCCAGCGTATCGAAGTCGGCAATACGCAACTCTCCAAACGTCCTTTCCATGGCCATGGTGAGTGATACCGACTGCCCTACTGACAAACCGATCACCCCCACCCTTCTGGTTGCCAGCATAGCCTCCTCCTGATCGGTTATCTTGTATTTGTTACGATTGGTTCGCACATATATAAACTCCTGTTCGTCAAGTATGTGAACCAATTTGTCATTCCATGGATAGTAAACCCAAACCCCATATTCACCGGTGCCGCGCCCCGCAAGGCGTTCGTTGATCTTTTCATTTATCTCACTATCTGTCAGTGTCCTTGACGGATGGTCGGTCTTCACTACCTCACGCAGTTGCGACAGGATAGTATCGTAGACCCGCAGATACGGCATGCTTGAAAGTAGCTGCTCTAATTGAGCCGCCTGTCCGGGGTCGGATATCCTGAAAAACGATGGAGTATAGATGGTGTTCGTAGTCTCCGTTGCGGCTATTTTCTCGGAAATGATTTTTGCTGTCACTGTTTACATTTTAGTGGTTAATTAGAAACAATCTTGTTATCTTTACTGGACTTCACAAAAAAAAGGGGATAAATAGCTTCGTAAATATACAAAGTATGGGTAACAACAAAATAACAATTTTGTATGTTGATGATGAGATGAATAACCTGATCTCTTTTAAAGCAGTATTCAGGATCAAGTACAATGTACTTACTGCAATTAGTGGGGAAGAAGCAATAAAATTATTAAAAAATAATAACGTAGATATTATAATAACTGACCAGAGAATGCCCAATATGACGGGTGTTGAATTTCTGGAATCTATACTTGGCGAATATCCTGATCCGATAAGGATCCTGCTTACAGGTTATGCTGACATGAATGCGGTTATAGACGCAGTAAACAAAGGAAAGATCTTCCACTACCTGACTAAACCATGGAACGAAGAAGAACTGGATATGACCATCACCAGAGCATACGATGTGTACAGATCGAGAATGGAAGAAAAGGAAATGACACAAAAACTCAGCCTTTCCAACGAACAGCTGGAGTTTCTGCTGAGGCAGAAATTACTCTCCTGACGAGTCTGACGTCAGATCGTCTTTCGATACCTTACCCATCCCCACATAGTGCGCACGCCAGTAATCTTCCTTCAAACTACTTATAATTACCCCCTGAGAGGTAGATGAATGCACAAAATAATCGTTACCCAGATAGACGCCAACATGGGTAATTCGCTTGCCGCGTTGTTTAAAGAACACCAGGTCACCCTCTTCAGCATCATCTCTTTTCTTTTGACGGCTACTATTCTTGTACTGCTCCTGCGCGGTTCTGGTGAGCTCAATGCCATAAACCTCGCCATATAATTTTCTGGCAAAACCAGAACAATCTATTCCTTCTTCAGTTTCGCCACCAAGCCGGTAGTTGGTGCCATACCACTTATCAATGAACCGGTACAGATCGGGCGACAGAATGTCCTTTTTCTCTAATCCGATCATATCGGCATATTTGGCTCCCGCCAACTTGTCGGATGTAAGATCGAAGCTCTTATCGGGCTTGACAGGCTCCTTCTTTGCTGCAACAACATCCTCATATTGAGTGGGAACGAACCTGAAAATACCGGGGCGATATAAATGAACGAACCTTTTGTTTGTAGGCTGGTCGGGAGATAAGGGACGCTCCTCGATCTCCTCAACAGCCGCCGGGCGGGGTATGTACGCGGGATACTTCCCGGGTTCTATCGCATTCGCGGTAGATCCCGATCGTGTATGTGCATTGAGATATAATCCTTTTATGAATTTCGGAGGGCGTGCTGCACGTCCCGACCTGGCGGAACGCTGTGCACTGGCATCAGCCGAAAGAAGAACCATCAAAAAAACACCAACGACATATTTCCCTATTTGCATCGCCATCAACGTCGGTAACTGAGGCCGCAAATTTACGATTTAACCGCAAGGGGGACAAATGAAAAGAATGTGATCACAAGAGCCTGCCCAATCACATGTATATAAAAACTACTTCATCCCGCCCATTGCGAGTACTTTTTTATACTCGGCATCGGTAACCGCGCTCACCGATAAACGGCTAAGGCGCACCAATTGCATGTCGGCCAGTGCAGGCTCGGCCTTGATGGCAGCCAATGTAACCGGAACGGGCAAAGATCTTACCGGTTTCAGGTCCACTACCACCCAGGCTGTTTCGTCGGTAGTGGGGTCCTGATAGGCTTCCTTTACTACCTCGGCAATACCCACAATAGCAAGACCCTCATTGCTGTGATAGAACAATACCTGATCGCCTTTCTTCATTGAGCGCAGGTTATTTCGGGCTGCGTAATTGCGAACACCATCCCAAAACGTCTTTTTCTCCTTCAAAAACTGCTCCCAGCTATATTTGAAAGGCTCTGATTTCACCAGCCAATAGTTCATTGTAAATAGATATTAAAACAACTGTTTCAACACATTATGAATAACCTGAGGTTTTCCGAGGGTATAGAAATGCAACACCTGCACCTTGTTTTTCAACAGGTCCTTACATTGATGCAGCAACCATTCGGTACCAACTTGCTCACATGCGGCATCGGTTTTGGCCTTCATCATTTCGTTATACAATTCCACCGGAACCTCGACATTGAACACTCGGGGTATAGTTGTAAGCTGCTTTTTGTTGGTAAGTGGTTTGAGGCCGGCAATGATAGGCACTTCTATTCCGTTTTCCCG
>JACCDX011597169.1_pt1 | contig 13480 bp, 12 predicted proteins | sample 7449681 | NCBI WGS metagenome assembly JACCDX01 (sample SAMN15323450, study PRJNA562643) | freshwater metagenome | isolation source: river surface water | place: USA:Blue River Watershed | collected 2017-08-18
AGCCAGAACCTGCACCGGAAGAAAACTTAATCGAAGTATCAAAGACTGGCACCGGCTTTTTGCTGATCAAGCGCGAAGTGTTCGAAAAGCTAGATGCACATCCTGCCACAAAACCATTCAAGAATGACATTGGACTGGACCCTGTGTTGGATCCTTACATGAAGACCTATTTTGACACTGCTGTACGTGAAGGTCGCTACTATTCAGAAGACTGGACATTCTGTGAAAACTGGCGTGACATTGGTGGCCAGGTTTGGGTAGACAAACGTGTTCTATTGCGCCACACTGGCACATACACATTTGCTCACGAAGCACAAGAAAAGTTAATTCAGGATTTTGCTGCAATGACAAACAGTCCTGTTAAAACCACTACAATGCAACCACAAGGTGGCCACGATGTTCCTGCTGAAGTTTTAAATGCAGAACCAGTAGCCGAGGTAGTTGCCAGCAGCGACAACTCAGCCAGCTAAAGCTAACTGCGGTAAATAATGTTCGTATGAACATTTTAGAGTTAGATTCCTTTAACCTTGCTGACGCTGTTAAATTCCACGACCGGCTTAATCCCCGGTTGTGGGACAACAACGAACATTTGCGCACAGATGTGCGTGACAAATTGTTGGAAATTGCTAGAGATTTCCAAGAGTTTTTAGGTGTCCCTGACTTAGATGTTAAAGACATCACAATATCAGGCTCAAATGCAGCCTATAATTACACCCCAAATTCAGACATTGATCTACATCTTGTGATTGATCTGCCCGAAGCAGATCACAGCGAAGTGTATCGTGAATTGTTTGATGCTAAAAAATTCCAATACAATGCTCAACACAACATCAAAATTGGCGGTTACGATGTTGAATTGTATGTACAAAATCCCAACCAAGAACATCACAGCCAAGGCATTTACAGTTTGCTACGCAACAACTGGGTGTCTGTACCAAAACGTCGTAAAGCTGAAATAGATGATATCAGCACTCGCAGCAAATACGAAGACCTAGCTGCACGTATCAACGACACTGTTGATTCTGGCAATCACGACAGCATGGCAGCACTGATGAAAAAGATCAAAGCCATGCGTCAAAACAGTCTTGACAAGCACGGCGAACTGGGTGCTGACAACTTGGCATTCAAACTGTTGAGAACCAACGGTTATATTAAAAAGCTAATTGACGCTAGAAACGCAGCCCGTGATCGTGAATTGAGTCTTGCAGAGTTAGCCAAGCCCAAGCAACGTGTGACCTACGGATTTGCAGAAAATTACAAAAGCTACTTCAAGGTTCCCGAAAAACCAGTGGAAGAACCCAAAGAAAAAGTATTCCGTAATGCCAATGAATACGAATGGTTCAAGCTGCAAAAGAAAAAACAACAACCCGAAAAACAGCCAACCAAAGAAAGTCCAGATGGAGTTGATCCCACTACCAAGATGTTCTTGGAAGAACCTGTAGACGAATCACCTGATGGTGTGAACCCAACCACAGCTATGTTTGTCACTGAAGACGACAACGAAAGCACTGTGCGCGAGTTCATTGACTTTGTTGCTGATCGACTGGGTATTACACAAATGCCAGAGATTGTGTTGCACACTGATCCTGAGTGGAGCAAACAAAGCAAGAGCTTTGGTCGCTACACACCAGAAACACATACCTTGGAAGTAAACTTGGCCAACCGCCATGTCATGGATATCTTGCGTACCACAGCACACGAGTTGGTACATTGCAGACAGAATCAAGAGAGTCAGTTGCCTGGAGAAGCAGGTGCAACCGGTAGTCGTTGGGAAAATCAAGCACATGCCATTGCTGGTGTTATCATGCGGGACTATGCTGATCAAAATCCTACAATGTTTGAAAATGCTTCAGGCTACATTCCCAAGAACAAAAAAGAAGCACGTGATCCACGCTACTCCATGGCAGTGAGCGTGGACATCAAACCTGGGCAAGTTGGCAAGGAAGCCAACAAGCTGGCATTGAACACTGGTCGCAATGGCGAGCCAGGTTTGTTGATGAAGTCAGCAAATCTACGTGAAGGCCGTATGCCACAGCCCAGTCAAGGCCAAGGCAAGTATAGAGATTTAAACAAGCCGCTGGGACCAGAGACTCCTCCCACCATGCCTGCTGGCACAGTGAAAGTAGATGTGTCAGATGTATACGACTGGTACAAACTGGGTCAACACATCAGCAATCTCAAAGGTCTGGGTAAGCACGACTTTGGCGCAGGACCACCAAGTACCATTGTCAGTTTTGGCGATGAGGAAACTGAACACAAATTTATCAAAGACCTAAAAGCCACTGGCCTGGATGTCACTGACATTGATCCCAAGGATCCTAATCAGCCACCCGGTATGAAAAAGATCAAAACAGATCCTACCTACAACGTGGCGGAAAATGAGTTAGCAGAAAGTTTGCTGCAAGAGCTGCAAGTATTTGAAGAACAGGACTTGATGGAAATCAAGATGACCGGCAAGAACTTGGCCAAACTAGCCCGAGACATCAAAGGCGTCAAGGTTGGCTTAGAGTTTGAAATGATTGTGCCCAACACCGACGAGCCCGGCGATAGTGACATGGAAGCTGACTATGATCAAGACGAGCGTGTGCGTGACATTGATGATGCTGTAAACTTCTTTGACGACGGAGACTACAACAGTTCAGGCCAGATCCGCAGACTCAGAGATCAAATGTATGAGGACTACTACACCTGGCGTAGCGAACAAGTAGACAATGACTGGTACAACGGCGGTGACAGCTTTGAGTATTTCCGAGACTACTTGGATCGCGAAGATCCGTTTGATGAAGAGGACGCCGAACAAGAAGCACGTAACGAATTACAAGCACAATACGGGGATGAACTCAGTGGTGAAGACTTTGACCAAATGCTGTATGCCTTGATCGAAGAAAAACGCGAATCCTATGTTCAAGAACAGTGGGACGATCAAGGCCGCAACTTTGACGATGCCAGAGAAGAATACACTGAAGAGCGTGCGGACGACTACTCCGAACAAGATTGGTTAGAAAATCAGGGTATTCGCTATGCATCAGATGTGGAATCAAACTACAGCGGAGATATAACCTGGCCATATTATACCAGTAGTGGCAGCGACGACACAGACGTCAAACAAGTTGCACTAAACTTTATGAATGCCATGGGCATGCGCAGCGTGGCAGTCAGCGACAGTTACCACGGTAACTACGAACGGTGGAACGGCAGCGAGTGGGTCAACATTGGACGCAACAAGCCCGATGACTGCTTTGCCATTGAACCCGATGGCAGCTTAGAAGGCAATGAAAGCAGTGATGCTGGATTGGAATTTGTTAGCCCTCCTATTCCACTTGAAGATATTGGCACAGTAATGAAAAAAGTGCAGGCATGGGCAGCAGACAATGGTGTTTATACCGGCAAATCCAACAAGACCAGTATCCATACCAACATCTCAGTTCCTGGCTACGACATAAAGAACCTTGATTACTTAAAGGCTGCACTGTTGCTTGGTGACGAATATGTTTTGCGTGAGTTTGATCGTATTGGCAATAGCTATGCCAAACCTGCAATTGAAAAAGTTCGACAACTGGTAAATCAAAAGCCAGAAAAGGCCCAAGAGTTGCTGGACAAAATGAAGAGCCAGTTGAATGCTGAAGCGTCTAAACTACTGCACTCTGGTGTCACAGACAAATTCACCAGTATCAACACCAAAGACAATCGCATAGAGTTCCGCTCGCCTGGTGGTGACTACTTGAGCATCATTGCTGATGACCCACAAAAAATGATTGACACAATCAACCGCATGGTTGTGACAATGGACGCGGCTATAGATCCCAACAAGTATAAAGAAGAGTATCAAAAGAAGCTCTACAAAATGCTAACTGGTCAACAATCAGGTCGAGAAGCTCGCACTGGTGCCAAACAGGAACCAAAGAAAGAAACAAACGACTTGCTAAACATCTTTAGTCGCTATGCAGCTGGAGAATTGCCCAAGGCGGCACTGAAGAGTTTTGTTCGTCAAGCACAGTTAGAACGCAAGCTCAAGAAAGGCGAAACTGGCGGCCAAAAGTATTGGTGGAATGTTCAGTGGGATAACAATCGTCGCATAGAAGTTGTTGCTGGCAGCAAAGAAGTAGCCAAGCAAGTAGCTGCTGAAGAATGGGGCGTTCCTGAGAGTCAACTCGCCGGTGCTGTAGTAACTCCATTGCGTCCATACACTGCACCTCCTGCAGGTTCTGAACTTGAGCGTCTTGAACGTCAAGCTGGAGTAGGACAACAATCTACCCCAAACCACAACTGGGCCATTAGACGTCGTAACTCAGGAGATATTGTTAGAACATTCTACGCAGATGATTATATGACTGCTCACCGTGTGCTTCAACAATACAAACTTGACCACAACATCACTGACGACAGCTTGACCTACGGTCCTTACAATCGCGAGGATCAGCAGCCAGCACAACAACCACAAACTCCGCAATACGAATTGTATAATCATGTGACTGATCAAGTGATTGACACTTTCCCTGCACAAAACGATGAACAAGCACGAACACGATTGCGAGACTATATCAACTACGGCGAAGGTCAATCTGCACCTGGAGACTTTGCTGTTCGCCGTGCGCCTGTTCCTGGATCTACACTAGATCTACAACGCCAACGAGCAGCACAGGCACAACAACCCGCACAGCAAAACCAAGGCAACTGGGGCATTTGGATCATTGGTAATAATCGTTTTGCCAACCAGCCTGGCACATACGCAAGAGGTGCTGAGGTGCCATTGTATAGATTCCCAAGCCAGGAGGCTGCTGAATCTTGGTTAGAACAACAACGTGCTGAACGTGCTGGCCTGCGAACAGACATTGAAGTTCGCGAAATTGAACCCACACGAACACCAGTAACAGACATTGACCTGTTCCCTGATATGGAAGCAGACTTGGCTCGTGCTCGTGCTGATGATGCAACACGGCGCGGCGAAACTGAATACATAATCTTTAACATGAACGACCGCAGCCAACTCACAGGATTTAGAGCGGCCAATCAAGCAGAGGCCGAAAGAGAAGCAGAATCTATCCTGCGAGATTTAAACTTAGATCCTGATCAGTATGATGTTCGCGAAAGAAATGCAAGACCAATAGGTTCACAGCAGGACAATTGGAGTCAAGACTTTGAACGCAGAATGCAACAAGGTGATGCAGCACAAGGTGGCATTGTCGATGTAGCAGGCAGCGAAGTAGGTCAGACATACAACCCAACAGGCACAGGATCGTTTACTGGACAGTGGTTGGTGTTAGATCCCAACAACAGAGTAATTTATAGATTTGGTGGTGTAGGCAATTCACAAAGCGATGCCAACCGTATTGCCATGGCGTGGTTGCAACAGAATCCTCGCCAAATGGTAGATGGTGTCACTGTAGCACCGGAGATGGGATAATGCGAGCCTGTGAATTTATTAAAGAATCTGTGGATGCTGACCAAGTTTTACAGTATGTAAAACGCACACATGCTCCTGATGAATTTGACATTGAATACAGCATAACTGATCATCCTCGTTGGGAATTAAAAAGCATTCCGCTATCACAGTTGAAACTGGATCCCGATGGCGAACAACGCGATCCTTATAACCGTGTGAACTGGGTTGACTATGATGTTGTCGACGAGTTGATGCCTAAGATTGCATCAGTGTTAAAGAGCAAACCTATTGTGGTTGACTCACAAGGTTGGATTATTGATGGTAACCATCGTGCCACAGCCGCAGCAGAAGCAGGCCTAACATCTGTACCTGCTTATGTACCTGCTGATGTAAACGAAAACTTTGCGGACGGCAAGATCAAAGGCAAAAGTCGCCCTGGACGTGTGAAACGTGCGGGCGCTAGTTGCTCTGGCAGTGTGAGTTCTCTACGTGCCAAAGCAAAGAAGTATGGTGGCGAAAAGGGCAAAATGTATCACTGGTGTGCCAACATGAAGGGCGGTAAAAAGAAATGAGAAACTACATTAACTTACTGGAAGCTATCTCAAAAGGTTGCCCCACTGCAACACACGATATAGATGTTAACTTAAAGAATCGTCAGAAAGCCATTGACGAATATCACTATGGTCCTGCCAATCCTGACCGTGCTGAAGATTACTGGAACAAAAGCGCAAAGATTTTTAAAGTAAGTGTGGCCACTGCCAAAACCATGCAATGCGGAAACTGTGGAGCATTTGACGTCAGCGACAGCATGAGAGCGTGTATTGCTAGCGGCATACAAGGAGATGAAACAGGAGTAGATGCCAACGCCAGCATCAACTTGGCAGATCTTGGCTACTGCAATTTCTTACATTTTAAATGCGCAGGCACACGTAGTTGCAAGGCCTGGATCACTGGTGGCCCAATCACTGAAAAAGATAAAAACAAACCTGCTGACTGAACATGAAACAATACGGTAACAAGCCTCTAGGCTCGCAATACAATTTGCAGGAATCAGTAGCTCCGGGATTCCATGTATATCAAGCCAGAGTCAAAGTCAAAAACGACTTGTACTCAAATTCAATGGATGTGGCAATCTTTGCCAAAAACCCATCAATGGCACGTCAACTGCTAATGGCACAATACGGTAAGAATTCTGTAATCACCAACGTTGTACAAATTGCATAAGCACTAGCAATTGCAGATACATAACAGTATGATTGATATTGTTACTGTAGTATTTAAAGACGAACTCCCAGTTCTTAAATTACAAGCTCAAAGTATCGAACGATACTGTGCTGGTATTGGTGTGAGAAATATCTATGTTGTTGTCAACGATGACGAAGATACCATACATCAAATTGACGCAGGCTGGTGGGGCAAGGGCGCAAACAATGTGCTGGTAGTTCCTCGATCAGCATTTAGTTCTCAATTTGTAGAAGATGGTTGGGTCAGCCAGCAAGTATTAAAAATCCTTGCGGCCAGCATGAGCTACAATGTTTGGACCATGGTACTGGACGCAAAGACCATATTTGTTCGCGATCTTAAATTAGAGGATATCATTGACGAAGATGGTCGTGCCCGAGTGGGAACCATGGACATATTCCCAGTGTTTGAACCCACACGTCTCATGGTCAACCAAACCTATGACATTGATTTGCAGCGACAGCTAGGGCCCGGCGGTGTACCGTTTTTATTCCAAAACGATGTTGTGCGTCTTATGATTGCTGATACCACATTCAAAGTAAAACAAAAATTTCCGCACTGGTTTCAGGCCAAAGGTCGCATCACAGAGTTTATGTTGTATGCAGGATATCTACAATATAGATTTGGTGGATTTGATACTTTTTACAGTCCCGACAACGCAATACATCCATGTAACATTTGCCACAGCGAAGTAGATCAATTTGATCGTAAGTTAGAACAAATGAAACACCCCGACACTCACACAGTGAGTATACACCGCAATGCCTGGAGTCAACTCACAGACGATCAAAAACAACAGTACAAAAACTTTTTGATTGACCGTCATGTTACTGAAGCATGGAAACTATGAAAGCACTTTGTCTAGTTGCTCATCCTGATGACTGTGTGATCTTTGGTTATAGTTACATACACAATCATCCTGAACACAAATGGACTATTTGTTATTTGACTTATAGTAGTTGGGACCAGCGTGGTCGAGAGATGGCAGACTTTTGGCGTCGACGAAATATCAGCTGTGTATTCATGGGCTACACTGACGACTACAGAGATATAGAAAATAAAAAAATCAGCTTCAACGAAGAACAAGCACGTAGAGAACTTGGCAACATTGCTGCTGATTACGATTTAGTACTAACCCACGACGAGCACGGTGACTACGGACACATACATCATGTGTTTGTACACGACTGTGTCAAGAATCATCCCAAACTAGTTACGTTTGCTCGGCCTGGTCAAGGCACAACATACAGTATACCTGCGGGAACATACTCATTGGATGAGTTCCCGCAGCATCGAGATATTATCTCTAGCTTTCACAGCACAGAACATCAAAACAGTTACAAGGAATTACAATGAAACTAATGGTAGCAGGCTGCTCATTCTCAGCAGTATCACAATCTCTCCCGGGCACATCATGGAGCGAACGTTTGGCAGAAAAGTTAGGCGCCTGGGAATTAGTTAACTTAGCACGCCAAGGGTGTAGCAACGGTGGCATTCGTATTCAAATGGACGAGATACGCAGACAACGTCCAGATTTTGCTGTGATCGGTCCTACATTCTGGGACAGAATGGAAATACCCGCAAATTCTGCACCCTATGACTGGACCCAAAAACAAAGTTCTGGCGAAAATCCTCCACTGGAAAGACACCTGCAGGATAGAGAACGCGGCAACGGATACAAAAGAGAAGATGGTATTCGCAATGTTAACTATGGTAAAGAACCCAGCAACATGATTTGCGAAACTATCTTTACACTTGCTGAAAACTTTGATCATCCTTATAGAATGGCTCGTATTACCAAGCAAGCACAAACTGGCGTGCGTCATTGGATTGATTCGATCTACGACAATGCTTGGAAAAAACAACAGGACGAATGGATGATTCGCGAAGGCGTTATAATGATGTACTTGGATGGCATCAAGTTTTTGGTGCTGCCTAACTTGCTTTGGCCGTTTGATCCTAAAAACCAAACACAGTGGCGAGATGCGTTTCCTGCGCTTGTTCCAGATCAATATATCAACTTAGATCCTGCCAAGTCTCCACAGGCGATTTGCGGCAACAATCCATTCAAAGGCGAAGACCCCGGTTATCATTCAAGTCCTGCAGGACAAGAGATTATTGCTGAACATTTCTATCAGCATTACTTAACTCACTTCAAGTGAGCAACAACAAAGTTCTGTAGTTCTTGGCGCTTTTCGCGTTCAAACTCATACAGTCTATGATGGTTGTGTTCCAGCCTAGGTTGCAGTTTCTTTAACAGCGCGGGCAGGTCTTGGGAACACAACCATCGAACTTGATCAAACGCTTTTGACCAACGTAATACGTCATCGGGTTCATTGTCGTAGGATTCATCAATGATGTCACTAAACGTTTCAAAACCCCAATCCCTGTAATGCTGTAAGAAACCCTGTATAGCAAACACTACAAACAGTCTACGAGCTTGAAAGCATTTGGCCATTTTTTCTGCAGACAAGAATATGCGCTGACCATCACGATCCTTGGCCAATGTTTCGCAAACAACTGAAAACCAGGTGCGATTGTATATTTCCCAAGGTACTAGACCACTGACAGAATTGTCCATATCGGTCTTAACTTCCCATGCTGGATCAAGATGCTTACTAACGTATGGATACAACACTTTGGTATCCTTGAACAACTCTGCCACTCGTGGTGGTGTTTCGTTGATCCAATGCCCAACAAACAAATCTCTGTAGGTTATAATACCTTGATCTAGCAAGTTTGATTTTTGCAGGTTAAGCATTACAAAGTCTCTGTGCTCTCTACGTGCGCCTAGCAAGCACTCAAAGTTGTAAGGTCTTTCCAGCGGAAAATCTTCTTTGGTAGTATTCCAGCGTAGGAAATTAAAGCTCCAGGCCGGTCTGTATATTACTCGTGGATCAAGTGGTTCATCTAACCACAGACCAGCAATATGCAACAGCCAATTATTAGCACCTGTGGTTTCAATCCAAGCAATGAGTTCTGCTTTAGAATGCCATTCAATGTCAGTAAACAGTACTAAATCAAATTGGTTAAGATCTAACTGTGTAAATTCTGCGTTGTATTCGTGCTTGTGCGGTAAACTATAAAACACTGGTAACACAGCAATCTTGTGTGGCTGCGACAGCGCAGTTTCAAGATCTACAATTTGATTGTAATCAAAGCCCCACTCAGTGGCTTGATATCCTGGAGAATACACAAGTAAGCTCATAGGTTGCGTTGATAAGCCATGTAAGTGTTGCCGTAGGTTTCCGATAGATATCGGTCATCCTCGGCTGATCTGCGAAGCCATTGCAGATTAGGTTGTCCAGGGCAATGCTCTTCTGAGATTGAAATTTTTGGAACACCTGTTGCTGTGCTTATCTTCAAACGAATTAAATCCATCCAGCGATCAAAGTCGCTTACTTCTTTGGTATCCCAATCAAACTTTACGCTGCGACTTAGATCAGGCACGGCATCACAAATGGCTGTGTGGTAGTCAGGGTCAAAGCCACCAATCTTGGTCATGTCATCGTACATATATCTACGCTGTGGCTGCATGTTGATAGATCTGCGACTCATTGTCCAATTACCAATTAACTCATACTCAGACAACCAGCGTATGAGTTCACCGTTGCCCCAAGGAGGTACTGTGGCTTCACCCGGGCAGTTTTCAATCAGTGCATCAAGCCAATTACGTTTGTGCTTTTGTTCAAGAAACTCACGCATAGCAGTGACATCTTCCTTTAGCACAGGAACATACTCACTAATAAAACAATGCGGAGTTAGTCGATCAAATCCAAATGCGTTGCGAATAGTTTCGTAGTAGCCCCAGCTATGACGTTCATTTTCCAACACCATGAAGTTTAGTTTACCATCGATCATGGGCTGATAGTCTTGTATCATAATGCAATCGGGATCGTGCATGACCATTAAATCATAGTTAAGATAATCCAAGAAAGCCAACTTGATAGCTTGTTGTCGCAGCCACCATCCACGATAGTCTCCAGGCAAGACCCAGTTGTTGACTTCAGGGTAGAGTCTGTAGATTTCTGAGTCTGGGGCATAGTCAAAGTTGCTGGTATCAATGCCATACTTTTCAAATATCGGCCATAGCTCTTCTTTGGGCACAGGTGTGGCAATACATGTTCTGTCCACACCTTTGAGATGTTTTGTGAACTCGGGCTGCAAGCTCATGATAGCATGAGGAACACGATACCGTGCTAGATATAAAATTTTTGCTGAAGTCATATTGTTAAAGTTGATTACACGTAGTTATACACTGATACAGTCGACCTTGGCTAATACTGTCTTTAGACCAGCTTTCTTCTACTCGGTCAAACCATTCAATGCAATATTCAAGATCGTGCTCCAATGCATTGTTGTTTTGCACTATTTCTTTGATTTGGCTGTTGCCAGCATGATGCATTTGATTTGGATAAAACCCTAGATAACAACAGGGATACACAGTACCATCAGCTGCTAGATATATCTCCTGATTGACTTTGTGCTGACAACGAAGATTGAGCTTGGCAGTATCTTTGGGTGTTTTTATAGTCTTTGCATCAAACCAAGTTACATGACTATGCAGCATATCTTTGATAGGCAGCGGATCACTGGCCGGCCCTAACCAATGACTGAACTCTCCAGATCGAGTGTAAACCGGTCCTGCATCTCTACCATCATAGATGTTTTCAAAATCTGCAAACCCCAACTCTATGGCAAGTCTACGACATTCTTCTTCTTGATGACGATTATGTTCAAACGGCACAAACCTCCAGATAGCTCTGCCGCCAGCAGCGATAAATGCACGAGCATTTTCTATGATCTTGTGCCAGTCAGTGTCTTGTCTGTACAATGAGTGTGTATCGGCCAGGCCATCCAGGGCAAATCCTATCTGTACTCCTGGTCGAGCTAGTCTAGCCCACCAAGCTGGGCTGCGAGAACTGCCATTGGTATTGATGTTTACACGAACACCATAATCAGCAAAATAGTTAACAATCTCAACACCGTCCCTACTGACTGCAAAGTCTCCAAGGTTTCCATTGAAATTTGCACCATAAATGGGATTCTGCGCTAGTTGTGCCAACAAGGGTTTTTTAAAAATATGTACTATATCTGCAAGATACAATTCAGTATCTGGGTAACCTGAGTTGTAATTGTAACCGCGGTAATTGCGCATACACATAGGACAGCGAGCATTACACCGTGTTGTAAGCTCTATATGCACACGGCGTATTTCTGACAGTTTAAGCATGCAGATATTTATAGGCGTAGTTTTTGCTAAATATTCTTATGGGAACAGAATTTGTCAGCGCAGTATGTGATGTACACGTGAAGTGGAAAGGCGGGCCACCGCCACGCTATCGAGTGTATGTAAACGACGAGTTGTTTACAGAACGTACATGGATTTGGCGAGATCAATACTTGGAAGAAAACATACAGATTCAAGCGCCGCCTGGGCACTACGAAGTGCGCTACGAGTTGTTAGACTCAGAACATGCTAGATTAAAAGTACACAATTTGAGAGTTGCCACAGGGCCAGCTATTATTGACCGACAAGGTCGTGTGCAAATATATACACCAGAACAAAAACAATGAGAGCCCAAGAATTCATCACAGAAACCACCACTGCTGGAAGCGTTGCTACAGTCAGCATGCCAATGGGCACTGCGTCAAGAAATGGCGGATCATTGTTAACAGGTAAATATACAACTGACCCCACGCCTAACACGCCGCGGGCCTACAAAAGGAATAAAAATGTTAGCGGACGCTTTAAAAACTCTCCTGGCAACTGAATACGCATTTGTAATCAAAGCCCAGCTATTTCACTGGAACGTAGAGGGTCCGGACTTTGCACAATTGCATGAATTCTTTGGCGAACTGTACGAAGAAGTCTATGACAACTCAATTGACCGCACAGCAGAATACATCCGCACATTAGACGACTACACACCTGGCAGCTTTGAACGTTTTAGTGAGCTGTCAGAAATATCAGGGCAGACCAAGATTCCACGTGCCCGACTCATGATCGAAGAACTCTTGGCCAACAACGGCCAAATGATCGAACTACTCAACAAGTGCTTTGAAATTGCTGAACAAGAAAATCAACAAGGCATTGCCAACTTCATTGCTGAACGCATAGACGCCCACGGCAAGCATGGCTGGATGTTGAGAAGTTTCTTGAAAGACAGTAGAGCATGAGCGATCCCATTTATGATATAATAAAACGACTGAGTTTGGTCGAGGGTAAAACTACCCCAGTCAATGTCAAGCATGGTTTAAACAAACAGCAACAAGGCGTTCCACAATTGCCTGCGCTGTTGAAGCCAAAAAATATCAGCCCCACGCTGTCAAAGAAACCTTACCAAGCACATCCACTGGATGGCTACATGGTTGGCGAAAACTCTCTGGCTGAAGCCATGCAAGAAGTTGAAGAGGACATGGTTTCGAAAGTCAAACAGCGATTCACTGACTATCTTGAGCAGCTGGAACAAGAAAACGAATTAGACCATAAGCTGGTCAAAAAAGTCAAAAAAGAATTAGACATCATCAACGACCCCGCTGACGAAATGGAAGAAGCAGCCACCTGGGACGCAGACGTTGCTCCCCCAGATGGCGCCAAGGGTACAGAAACATCCAATGCCATTGCCACACAGGTTGCCAACGTTGTTGACCAACCCACTGCTCCATTGGGAGAAAGTCCAGCAAAGGTGTATGAAATGGATGACGGCACGTTTTTAGAATGCTGGGGCAATGATGACTCTGGCTACGAAGTGCGCAACGGTGAGCGCAGTTTGCCCACAAGATTCCCCCGTATTGATCACGCCGACATGGCAGTGAAGCTGTTCCAAAAACGCAGACAGGCTGCACAGCAAA
>JACCDX010870779.1_pt1 | contig 13479 bp, 16 predicted proteins | sample 7449681 | NCBI WGS metagenome assembly JACCDX01 (sample SAMN15323450, study PRJNA562643) | freshwater metagenome | isolation source: river surface water | place: USA:Blue River Watershed | collected 2017-08-18
CAGTGCTCAATAAAAAGACGGATTTCAAAAAAATAGGTTGCCTAGGCAGGCATATGGAGTGAGGCAGGGTGTCTAAAAACCAACAGCCCTGATAAAGCAACAAGGGAAGCATTTCTGCTTCCCTTGTTGTTTGTTTAGGAAATCATGTATCATTGTATATTATATCAACTAACACATAAAACACTTATTTTCATACATTTAAGTCAATTTACATTTGTGTAGTGTGTAGTCATTTACAACGAATACTGCTCAAATAACTACTCAATTTTTAGTCGCTTCATCTACATTTTGATTTACTTTCGTATGCATTAAAAGTCAATTTAAGTGAATACCTTCTTTTATATCAGACCAACAAGCGATAAAAAAACAGCCTTCATCTATAAGGGTATATCCGTTGGAACCAATGTAATTAGTCGTGTTTCCACAAAAATAAAAATCCCTATCAATGCTTGGGATGAGGAAAATAGCACTATTAGAAAAACTAAAAATTACAATCCCGAATTAGACCTTCAAAAACTTGAAGTTTGGAAAGCTGTAAACCCCAATGCAAACAAACACAATAACCAAATAGAGAATAACTGTTTTATCAAGTTTTGTCTTGATACACTTGAAAGTTCACATAGTCACAAGCTAGAAACAAAGGTCAAATACAAAGGAATAATCAATTCCCTTTATCGGTATTGCAATTACCATTTCCACTCTAATACTATTCCAATCAAGTATATCAGAACAAATGAGTTTAGAACCAGCTACGTTGAATTCTTAAGAAATAAAGACAGTATAAAAAAGAGAGGTGTAAGGAAATTACCGAAGAAAAACACTACGATAATCAACTATGTTTCGGTAATCAATTACTTCTTCCAAGAATTCAATGAAATCTATCCCGATTGTCCGATAACATTAATATCAACCCGGAAACTGGGAAGACGAGAGTCACAACCCGACAACTCTCCAAAACTATCAGATATCAAACTCCTCATTGATTATCAACCCGAATTTCAAAGCAAACAAAAAAATGGAAATGGAGTAACCTCTGATGAGTTATTTCTTGCAAAGGAAATGTTTCTATTTCAATTCTTCTGTACAGGTTTGCGACTATCAGACACCATTGTCCTAAGAACTAAACAATTCAGTCGGGACGGTATATCCATACAAATGAAAAAAACAAATGATAACCTCTACATACTTCCTGATTATCATATCGCAAGACATTTAGGGTCATTTCATCCAAACATATTCTCACAAGCCATATCCAATACCAAGCTCGGAATGATGGAATTCACAGCCAGTGAAATGATGAACTACATTTTAAAGATGAGTTATGGAAAGAAAATCAGAGAATTCACACTTTATGATTTAGAGGATTATATATCAAACATCAAAAAAACTGATAACTCTATACAGGAGCTTATCAATTTTCTTGAAAAGTGTTTGGATACAATGAAAGGAAAAATAGCAGAAGAATTCTTCTACTTAATTTCCAAGATGCCCAATAAGTTTGTCTTCCCGTACTTAAACAACGACACATTCAAGCACGTAAAAAATCTGAATGAGATAGATTATTCTGAAGAAATGCTCAAAGAAATTACAAGAGGAAAAAATCTTTATAACAACCGACTTAAAAGAATATCAAAACTGCTGGATTGTAATTTCAAATTTTCATCTCATCAAGCGCGTCATGCATTTGCCAACCTTATGCATGAAGCAGATGCTTCTGTGGAAGAAATCTCACTTAATCTTGGTCATCGCCACATTTCAACGACAATGAAATATCTTAAAAGATTTCCAAGTAATATCAGGAAAATGGGGTTGGAAAAATTCTCACAGATTACTAAAAATCTTTGAGCCTTTTGAGTTTATTCAAATTCACTGAATATTTTTCATTCTTTTCCGGCGAAACCTCTATTGACTTGAAAACCGAATACGCTGAAACTGAAATTTCTCCATATCCAGCTCCATTGTGATATTTCTTGGATTTAGAAGATAATTCCTGAACTAAAATAATTTCGTGACCTAATGCGATTAAACCCAATACCCCTAAATCGCCCTTAACGACTTGTAAATTTTCATTCACTTGAATTTGGGGATAAACATCCTTCTCCACTATCCTGTTCGCTTCTTCTACAACTTCATTCAGAGTGAATAATTTATCAGCCGAAATTATCAATTCATCAAGAGCATGATAAAAAGCAAACCCCTGAATTCCACTCAACTCTTTTTGGAGTTTTTTTGAATTCAGAATTTTCTCAACTCGTCTATACTGTAATTCCTTCATTCTTGAATTTGTAACCCCAAATCTGCACTAAAAAAATCACTGTATCAAAAAAATCTATCTCAATTTTCACAGCACCTGATTTTATTAGCATTTCAAATTTGGCACTTTAACACAACTGCTTCATTTTAGCCTAAACAATTTAATTGGGACTAATTATGATGAAGGTTGCCATTTACACAAGGGTCAGCACTGATAATGGGAGACAAGATACTCAAAGACAAGTTGACGAGTTGAGAGAACATTCCCTAAAAATGGGGTATGTTGTGGTTCAGGTCTATGAAGAAAGAATAAGTGGTGTGAAGAAAAATGGGGATAGACCTGTTCTGATGAAAATGCTTGAGGATAGCAAGTCAGGACTATTTGAAAAGGTATTGGTATGGGAGATATCCCGTTTAGGTCGTTCTGTCGTAGAGAGTTTGAATACAATTGAGTTACTGAATAAGAATAAGGTATCACTATTCATCAAGAACTACAATCTTGAAACCTTGAATGCTAATGGGGAAGAAAATCCATTGTCCAAGTTTATGATTCAAATTCTTTTGAGTGTTGCGACAATGGAACGGGATTTAATAAGGTCTCGTTTCCAATCAGGATATAGAAACTACATAAATAATGGTGGAAAGGTTGGAAGGAAGGTTGGCGAGTTTGAAAGCAAAGAGAAGTTTTTGGAGAAGCACAAGGAAGTTGTAAAGCTTTTGAAACGAGGATTATCATTAAGACAGATTTCTAAATTGACTGACGGTACATCAACAACAACGATAATGAAGGTGAAAAGATTAATTAAACCATCAATATATAAATCAGATTTTCCTAATCAGTTAATACTATGACATTACAGAGAGCATGTGTTTCCAAATCATAAGAATTAAAGTATCCAAATCTCTTGTATTTAGTACTCTGTAATATCTCACGATGATGGGGCGAAGTCCAGTACAAATCCAATATAGTACGGGTGTATTCTAAATTCACTGACTCCTTGTTGGGATATTCTTGCATGTTGCTTACATCCCTTAAACAGACCTCTCCAATCCATTGAAAATCAGTGAAACCGAAGAATTTTGTCCTATCCATTGGAGTATCACCATATCTATCATTATAGTGTCCAACATTTCCTGTTCTAAGTATATATAATCCTTGGCAGTAGGCTATCTCCGATAAATTATGGTCGTATTTAAGTTCATCAAGTCCATAATCTTTACGAAATTCATTAATACACTGATTAAAGAATAAATCAATGGAATCTAACTTCACTAATGACTGGTTAGTACCCCTTTCCAATCTGTTAAATTCATTCACAGGAAATCGCTTGATAAATTTACCCGAATTGTCTGAAATATAGATGTTGGAGAAAAGCACCTCCGAATTTATTTGAGAATAAGAAACCGAGGAATAGAGTATAATAAGAAATGAAATAATCTCTCTTTTCATACTCAAATCTGAAAACTAATCTTTACATCGGGGGTCATTTTCACATCTCTTACTACAAAAATCAGAAACCTGATAAAGTGGAATTTTTCTATCAACGCTCATTCTGGCAGTAAATAAACCAGCACCCAAAAACCTTTCAAAGTTGCCGACAGTTCCTGACATCGCAGTAAATGCTCCATATTTTTTTACTAGATAGTCATTCATGCACTTTTGAATTCTGTCACGGTCAGAAGAAGAAACTTTATTTGTAATGAAATAATTTTCCATCACCTCCATTAGATACAATACTTCTTCTTCTAAAATTGCTTGATTCTTATCTTTTATCTTAAACTCCGCTAATGATAAATTACAGCATTCACACTTCTTACGATTATCAACAAAAGTGATGTTTAACTTCGGGATTTGTGTAGAAAAGGGTAATGTGCAATTATCATTTGAATAATTTGTGCCTGAGTTATTACTTGATGCAACTCCTTCACAACTTGGCCATTTCCTTCCTTCCTTCTTTCCATAGTTTTGGTAATGAGACCAAGGGTCTAAACCAGCCTTTTTCACATCCAAATTATTCGCTAGGTATTCTCTTCTTGCCTTTTCACAATTTATTGGCTGAGTTTGCATATTGGAACTCTTGCTCCTTTCATAGTTTGCTAAAAGTTCACCAGATTTTCTTTGAAAATCAGACAAATCACTAAAAAACTGTTTTGAAAGAATATTAAATCGCTCTTTTGACTTTACATGCGATGGATTGTTGATGTCAAATTTATCATTTTTACCAGAACCACAAAACCATTCAGAGGTCTCGTTATTTTCAATTTTGATTACTTGAAAATATCCTGTTTCAATATTATTTGAAATTAATCCAATTACAGCATTTCCTTTTTTAACAGGGGTAACACCATCATTTTCTGTTCTACACTTAAAGGAAATTTGGTCTAGTTTATCATTTTGAAAATATCCATAATTTGCAAAATGATTTTTTAATAGCAACCCCATTCCGTTGAATCTTCCACCTCTGAATTCTCCAATATAAATACAAGAATCACTAATAAATTCATAACCCAATCCCTCCGAACAATTTCCGTACAAACATTGCCCAGAGGATTGCATAAAAACTGAGAAGAAAATAATTACAAATAAGACCGAAATTTTTGAAAACAGTGATTTCATATTTAGATTTATTTAGTTTATCAGTTGATTTGATAATTGTAAACTAATCACGATTAGTTTGTTTCGGGATTTTCTTGGGAATGTTTAATCTTGATTGTTCCTAATCAAAACTTAAAACCCCATTTTTGCCGCTATACCATTCATATCATTTTCAAGATTTTCTAATCTTTTTTCTAATGCGTTACTAAGCATGTCAAATTTCTGCTTTGATTTGATATGCTCCTGATTTGTTTCATCAAACGTTACTTCCACCCCGTTTGAATCATAATAACTTTCAACAATTAATACATCTGAAACAACAAACACATAGGAGTAACCTCGGCAATTGCCATTTGTTAAAAGCCAAGTTATTTTATCCCCGGTTTCAAGGGTAAGTGAGCCGCAAATATCCTCCTTGTCATCTTTGAAATATCCTTCGTAAATCATACCATCAGCACGCATCAAATATCCCACACCCTCTCGTTTTCCATTCTTGAACTCTCCGATATACTTATCGCCATTTTCATAAATAAACCCTCCAAGACCACCTTGGCAATCCCCTGCAACACATTGACCTGAGATTAATGCAACTATCCAAAAATTACATATCCCTATTAAAACAATTACTTTCTTCATATTTTACTTTTTAAATTCAAATTTCACTTCCGACTTATCGCAACAAGTTTGAATAACGGATATATCTTGTCTGCGAGTTCTGTCGCATCCAGGTCGTCTTTTGTAAACACTTATAACCTTTCCTTTTTTTGTGATTTTTACAATAGTTAAATTGCCCTTTCCATCTGTAAGAAAATAATAAGTTGCTTCATTATCAGAAATTACATCTACTTCTACAAGAGGTTCTCCGGGACTAAGACCATCCTTTAGAGAAAAATTTCTGTGTCCAACAATATCCCAAATGACAGCAAATTCCTTTTTCTCTTTTGTAGAGTAAATGCATCTCTTCAATTGAAATTCTTGTGTGCCACTTGAATTCCCACCTATTTCAGTTGCATTGATGATAAAATCTACCTTTGGATTAGAGTAATAACTGACATTAAGAGCGACTTGTCCATCTCCTCCAATGGCATTGGATTGCTCAAAATCGTCATTGCAGGTTTTGCAGACTAAAGGAGTTAATATACATTGCTCATTACTTTGAAAATAAAGTGCAAAAACTTTATCCTTACAATTTCCGAAACCTTGATAAACATCAACCATGCTTCCGTTAATCTCCATCGCTCTGGTTGTATTCTCCATTTGCACACAAGTGTTAACAAAATGAACCCCATCAAAAGCACGATAATCAAATACACACCAATCGTTTCCCCCTATGTAGTTTTGAGGCTTCAATGAAAAAGCAGAAACCAAAATTTCATTACTCCAACTAGGCTTTGATTCTAGTGTGCAAATTGTTAACTGACTAGTCGCATTAAGTGAAAAAAAAACAAAAAGAGGGATAAAAAATTTCATATTAAAGCAATAAACTTTCTTCATTTTTTACTTTTTAAATTCAAATGAATCTGATGATGGAAGAGAGCAGCAACTAATCATCTCAGATGGTTCAATCCAAAAAGCATCCTGCCAGGCATATCCGCTCCAACCTCCCATTAAATGATAAAGGTTCACATTCTTACCCCTTTTATTAATTTTTACAATTCGTATCTTATCACCATCGGTAAGAAGATAATAATCAGCTTCTTTATCTGAAGTTTTTTTAAACTCCACGAGATGATTGTTTTCAAGACCCTCTCTATGTCCAATTATTTCCCAAACTGTACATATCGGTTTATTGTCAGAACTAAAATATATATTTCTTCTTAATTTGTACTTTTCAACTTTTTTTGAATAAAATGACGTTCCTGAAGCTTCAATAGTAAAATCAACCTTAGGGTCAGAATAGTAAACTATTTTCCTTTTAATATGGGCTGGTCTTTCATCTTCCTCAAAATCATCTATACAAGTTTCACAATGTAAATATGTCAATAAACATTGGTCTTGATTAGGGAAATCAAAGGCAATAGCCAAATCATTTGAGATTCCTGTACCCTGATAGATGTCTTCAATACTACCACTGTCGTCTATTTCCATTGCTCTCGTTGTATTTTTCACCAAGACTGGACCTTCAAACATATGCTCATTATAAAAGCCAAAATGATACATAAACCATTCGTTTGCTTCAACGACTGGTTTTGGTTGGATACAAAAGCCACTAATGTATCCTATTCCGTTATGGTCCTCTCTTTCAAGTGTGCAAATAGTAGATTGACTAGTCGCATTTAATGATACAAACACAAGAATAGGAATTAGAAATTTCATTTGATATTTGTTTATATAACAAACAAATATTCATTGTCCAACAAATTATTTGGCATCTGTAAATGTGATAATTTATCCATTATCCCGATATTCTCTATAAATTGCACAAAACTCAAAATATGAACTGGACTAGGAACATCAAAACCATCCGTGAGCGAAAGAACTTAACCCAAGAATTTGTTGCCAATGAGTTGGGAATGTCTCAAAATAACTACTCCAATATTGAGAATGGTACTGTTAAACTTACCATAGAAAGGTTGATAGAGATTTCCAAGATATTAGGTGTTTCTGCCGAAGAGTTAATTGCCAATGAAGCCCAAACTTTCAATTTTCACAATTCCAACATTGAAAAATTCTATGGATACATTGAAAATCTTCAAGAGGAAAATAAGGAATTAACTCATACCACAATCAAACTTCTTTCGGAACAAATCGCCTACCTCCAAAAAGAAAACGACCGGTTGTATAAATTGCTTGAAAGCAAGTAATCTCCAGCAAAAAAGGGGCTTAACTGTAATAGAAAATAAATTCAAAAAAAGTTGTTTTCACCCTACCTTTTTCATCAACGGAGAGAGGACAAAATGTGGTTGTTGTTAAAATTGTCAATTCCTCTTGAATTCTCTTTGGGAGTTTAGTGGAATGAATATGAAACAAACTATTCTCACCCAATTTCCTGAAATTCCCTCTCAACTCCCGTAATGAAATCATAAAAGTGGCTGGATAGGACATTGATAATCTTGGTATTCCACTCTCGCAAATATTCTTGAACTCCTCTATCAATCTACTTGGAAGTGGTTGGAGGGATACGAAATGAATAGTAAGTTTTGAGTGGGGAGCCCCAATCACTAATGAATCAAAACTAAAGAACAAAAAGAACTTAAGTTCTGCAAGTTCTTTAAGATAAGGGTAATCAAAACATAAGAACATATTGGATATGCGAACCATCAAGTTTTTTATTGAAAAACTCGGGTTTTCTTCCTCAATGATTAAATCAATGGTGAAGTGAAAGGCATTGGTATTTTCAATCCTGCTGGTTTGGAGAAGAATGGATTGGTGTCCAAAAGTCCCTAATGCTCTGAAACATTTCTCGCATTTGATGTCAATTGGGCATAAAAGATACCGTCCATTTATTAGGTGTTCTTTTATGTTGTGTCCTCCTGAAGCCCGCATTTAGGCTAATATTCAGCGAAAAATTCAACCGTGCAGCATTTCCTATCTAGTTAAATATTTATTGATTATGATTAACCCGCTATTCACCCACTACCTCCACTACGAAAATCTCCCAAAATTGGAGGATTTTCTGTCAGAACTGAAAGAATACACCTCACCTGAATTTAAGGTTAGTAAGACCCTAAAAAGAAATAATCAAATACCATACACTGAAGTTATCTTCAAAAAGGATAGAGCTGAAGTTCAAATTGGAGTGTTGGTGACCAAAGACGACTTAAAAACAGAGAACTTTCGTGAGTTAGAACTTCCAACTAAAGATTTTGCAGATACAAAGTCATTTGGTAGATATATGACTACGTATTACAAACCGGCTACACTTAAAATGATGGAATTGGATGTGTCCAATATCAATCAGGTTGTGTATCAGTTCTCATTTAAAAAGGATGAGCTTATCCTGAAAATCATTGTTCCAAACACTCCTGTTGTGTTTTAGTTGGTCAAATAGTTTATAGCACTTACATCACCTCTTTTAAGTGAATACATAACTCCTCTATCACCAAGATTTGCATTGTATTCTTGTTCATAGAGATTGAAACTCGTTGGTTGACAGATTAAGCGGAGAGTTTCAGTAATCTTCTTTCTTGATGATTTGAATTTGCTGTGCTTCAGAAGAAAATGACAGTGCAATCCTGAATAATCTTTCTCAAACGAATAAGCCACCTGAATAAAGCTTTTCTTACTATCAGTGCTCAATCTCTGAATCAGAAAATTAATCCTCGTTTCGTATTCTTGAATGTCAGCTGAATTCAAGCGAAAATTCCCAATCAAGTTCCATTTGATTTCTAGCATTTGAGTTATACTCGGTTTCTTACCTTTTACAAACCGCCTCAATCCAAAGAAGCGATAAACTGCATCTCGGTGTATTAGTCGGCTACTCCTTTTTCTTGCAGAAAAGGGTGAATTTTGAACGAACTCCATACAGGTAAGGTGTTTGTATAGCCCACCTGATAAAAACTCCTTTAATCGTAGTTTATAGGTGCTGACTGAAATACTCATCAGTTTCATTATTTCTTTCTTGGTGAACCAAATTTTTATGCTTGGTTCAAGAGGTTGATTGTTGTTCATTTTTTTGTGCTTCATTTTAGATTTATGTTGGTTTAGGGGCTTGGGTATAGAAAGTCCAATAGTGTAGAAGTTTCTCACCTGACCTGGTCAATTGATAATCATAAGTATTTGAAAAGTCAACTTTGACTATGAAAATTACTTGTCATATATTTGTTAACTAAATAATCACATATAATGATAGCTCCAGGATATTTAAGTCATAATGAAGAACTTGTTGACCTTCTTCGCATCGTAGAGAGTGAACTTGCCACAAATGAAGCATATATTAACCACTATCAAGAGGTAGGAAAGAAATTAAAGACAAAGTTGAAGGTTTTGCAATCCATAGCTTATCCTAAAATTCATCTTACTATAGAGGAGAATGAAACCCCCAATAAATCAATGATTAAGGGTTATTCTTTACTGAAGAAAATGGATGGAACTTACCATAAGGTAAATGTCTATGTGGGTAAATTAACTGATTTCCCGAAAGTCAAAGAAGATAAAAAAGCACTTGAAATCGCCAGAGTTAAAGTGAATGAATACATTTCAAAGAATTTGTCTGAATTGGTTCGGATTTGAAAATTTCAAAAATAATATGTCAATAATTTGCAATTAAATAATTGACATATTACATTTGCACCCTCAATCAAATTCAATGAAGACGGTGCAACCACAATTTAGCTCTCACACGTATCTCGGTCTTGAGAGTTATTTTCGTCTCAACACAAATGGGGGGAATTATTTCCTGTGACCTTTGAATTAAACAATCAGGGTTTCTCCTGACTATTTCCAAATAGATAATTTGATTTATCTCGCACTTAAAATGGTTGCGTCCTACCATTTTACACCCCTAAAATTAAAAAAATGATTACAGAAAATACATTAATCAAAAATTGTCCAATCCACTTATTAACTCCAAACTCACTCGCAGTAATTAAATCATCTTCTGATTCAGAATTGAGTATGCTAAAGGCTCTAATCAACGAAGAAGGTATACTAGAGCCATTAGTGATTACAGAGAGTGGAACAATCATTTCAGGAAATAGACGTTTCCGTGCAGCCATTGAATTGGGTATTAAAGAAGTTCCAGTGATATCCCTACAAGCAGAAAATGACGAAATAGAAAAATTGGTTCTCCACTACAATCAAAGAAGAGAGAAGACAGAAGTGGAGATGTACCTTGAGTGGGAACGAATAAAGGAAATTTATGGTATTCAGAGAGGATTTAGAATTGATAAAAATCCTGCAATTAAAGAGTTGAAAGAGAATACAATCGGTCATCTCAGTAAAAGTCAGTATGAGTCATATCAAAGATTATTTAAGCTCATTGATGAGCTGGGAAAAGATAGAAATGACTTCATTCAAAAACTAGTTGATGGACAAACTGTAAGTGCTCTATCCAAGAAACTTCAAGTAGAAAAATCAAAAATCAGGATTGCATTGAAAAAAGAGAACTTTGAATTAATATCAGAAAAACTTACTCTTTTCAATAAATCCTCTTTCAGTGCTGAGGGTTTAGACAATGATAGCATAGATTGTATCGTCAGTTCACCCCCATATTTTCAATTAAGAAATTATGGTAATTCAAACGACACTTCTTTGGAGTTAGGACAAGAGAGAAAGGTAAGAGAATTCATTTTTAACTTGTCAAATCACTTTCATTCAATTATGCCTAAACTAAAAAAGGACGGAAAGTTGTGGGTGAACCTAATGGACTCTGTCTGTGACGGTGAATACTTGAATATAGTTGAGCAGTTTATCTGCGTGATGAGAGATTTGGGTTTCCGTGTTATTGATAAGTTGATTTGGATTAAGAACAACCCCACTCCAACGATGACTAGTGGAGCAAACATAAATCACGAACATTTGATTTGCTTCGGACTCGCCCCCAATCTTTCTTTTAATCCAATTAATGTTGAAGGAATTTCTGACGAACAAAAAAGCCTTCTAACCTTTAATAATGGTAGTAAAATGAAGACCGCCTTTTTGGCGCCAGAGAAAGTCTTCATTTCAAACACCAATGACTTTAGAGATTTGAAATCAAAATGTGAGGAAAGAGGAATTCCTTTTACTCATACTGCTGGATTTCCGGTGGAATTACCCGAACTATTGATAAAGCTCTCCACAGAACCAGGTGATTTGGTTGTTGATTTATTTAGTGGCACAGGAACAACAGGTCAAGCCGCACTTTCACTAAAAAGAAGGTATGTTGGCTACGAGCTGAACCCAGCCTTCCACGAGATTGCAAAAGTCAGATTGGAAGATTTCAAAGAACATTTCGTTCTTAACTCATATGAGAAGAATGACGAGGAGTTGGTAGATTACGCATTAGTCGCATAACAGGTTCCAAAAGGTTTCATCAGTTTTGTGCCCAAAGGGTGTCGGAAAAATTTTAGGATATATTTATCCTCAATCAATTCTACATTTCCATTGGGCACAATTTTTTTCATTCTTTGGATTAAATTGGACAAAATTAAAGGGCTATGTTTTCTCAAGAAAAAAATGTAATTTATTACAAGCTCATACCCATTAACTTGATGAAAATAATATCCACCATAAATGAAGAAATTACCAAATTGAAAATTACTCATCCCGTTAAGTGAATTTTGGGAATATCGCCACCTTCTGAAGAAATGTGAAGGGGATTGAAAATTATCAAGAAAGGAGTTCAAAGGCATCTCAATTTTAAGCAGAATTGTATTACCCGAAAAATCATTATACACCATCATTCAAAAATTCTACGAAACATTTTATTTGGAAATCTTCACTGAAAATGGTTGATAGGTCAAATTCAAAAACACTCCTTGTTGCAAGAAACTCAAGCTGTTCTTGTTGTGATGAAGACAAATCATTTTCATTATTCCGCAGGTTAAAAAGACCTGTAAGGGTATTTCTTTCAGGTATTGGGAGAAAGAATTCTTGTATGATATCCTGATAACTTAATTTGAAATAATCCTGAACGATGGGAACATCTCCAACTTCTTCAAATACGCTGGTAATTGCATTTTCTTTCAACTCTTGCTTTATATCGTCATTCAAATCTCCAAAAATGAGCAACTCTAACTCAATCGTGGGATACTTGAATAATGGAAATGAATCAAAACTCACAATGATTATACTTTTTCTTCCAGTTAGTTTTTCTTGGGTCTCATTAGTGAGTTTTTGAAAGGATTTACAGATGACTTGTTGAATTCCCATCAAATCATAAGTAGTTGTAAGCATCGTATCAGTAGGAAATATCCGAAATGCGATGGAATATACATCTGTTGGAAGGGTTATTTCAGCCAGATATTGTTCCCAAAGTGCATTCTGTTGAACTCGCAGGAATAATGCCCACAGCGGGTTGGAAAACGGGTCTATGTCCATAGGAATAAGGACGATATCATCAGTAATTGAGTATTTCATAGTGATAAATACCAACCGAGGCAGTTTCTGCCAAGGGAATTTTTGAGGAAAACTGATTGAGATTGACGAATGGGATAGTCCTTTTTAACGAAAATTCCCCAAAAATTTCTTTGATGGTATTGAAGACGAAATTTGAATAGGGTCGTTGTTTAGGAGGAGGAGGATACGGGGGAGCCCCCTACCTCCCTGACAGATATAGTGGATTAGGGAAGGGGTAGGTATCAGACAAAAACAACTACTCAAAACTTACAAAAACTACTCAATTCACTACACAAATAAAAAAACAAACAACACTTTTCACTCTAATAAAAAACACATAAACCCTCTGAAAGCCTTGATTTCACTATAAGCAACAAGGGAAGCATTTCTGCTTCCCTTGTTGTTTGTTTAGGAAATCATGTTTCTCAAGTTGGTTAACCGTTGTTATCTCCAACGCAAGTACTTTGGTGCGATTTGCTCTTCGCAATAAAAAGACGAATGAAAATAAAAAGGGTTGCCTCAAGGTTGATACAAAAGATTGCAACCTCTGGTTTCCGCGTGGGACAAGCGACCCAACACTTTGAAACGACCATCAACGGCAATCTCCCCCAAATCCTGTGTGGCGATAAATGCACAACTGTCCACATTGGCCA
>JACCDX010404165.1_pt1 | contig 13478 bp, 14 predicted proteins | sample 7449681 | NCBI WGS metagenome assembly JACCDX01 (sample SAMN15323450, study PRJNA562643) | freshwater metagenome | isolation source: river surface water | place: USA:Blue River Watershed | collected 2017-08-18
AACAAGATTTTGAAAAAGCTGTGGAGTTGAGAGATAAAATTAAAAATTTAGAGAAAAATAAAGAAAAAATAAGTAAGTTACAAAAAGAACTGGATGAAAATATAAAAACCCAGAACTTTGAGAAGGCAATAGAATTAAGAGATAAAATCAACTCCCTAAAATAAAAAGAATCCACCCAAAAGGTGGATTTTTAATTTAGTAAAAATATATTTATTAAAAAATAATGATTATGGCAGTAACAAGAGAAGAAATTAAAGGAACAAAGATTATAAATGAGATAGATTCCTCAAATATAGTTAGAACAGAATATGATACGGTAACAAAAAAAATGATAACCGAATTTAAAAATGGTTTACGATATGAATACGAAGATGTTCCACATCAGATTTATACATCATTTAGAACTGCTAAATCACAAGGGTCATTCTTTAATACAAATATTTCAAAAACTTTTAAGTATAAGAAATTAAGTTAATCCATATCTATTATATTTATATATAATGGAAAAAGATTTAATAAAAAGTTTTGAACTTCAAGATAAATTAAATTCTAATGTTTGGGACATCAATGGCGATGACCCAACAATGAAGAAAGATATTAGAAAAAAGTTACTTGAGATTGCGTATGAATTTATTGATTTCTTAGATATCAATATTGTAATTACAGATATTATACTAACCGGTTCTTTAGCAAATTATAATTGGTCAAAATATTCTGATTTTGATCTTCACATTGTTGCCAATTTCCAACAATACCCAGAAAACCAGATTGAACTTTATGAAAAATTATTTAACTTGAAAAAAATGTTATTTAATCAAAAACACGATATAACAATCAAGGGTTTTGAGGTGGAACTTTATGTTCAAAATGAAACGGAATCACACTTCTCAAGTGGTGTATATTCTGTATTATTTGATGAATGGGCAAATACACCAAAAAAAGAAAATGTTACAATTGATAAAGAATTGTTAAAAGAAAAATCTAAACAATGGATGAAAACAATTGATGAGTTAATTGATTGTGTGAAAGATGAAGATGTTGATTCGGCAAAAGATTTAATAAAAAAATATAAAGATAAGTTAAAGAAATATAGAACTTGTGGTTTAGAAAAGGGTGGTGAATACTCAATAGAGAATTTAGTTTTTAAAATTTTAAGAAGAAATGGGTATATTGAACGATTACACGATCTAACGAGTAAAATCATAGATAAAAAATTATCTATGAATCAATAATTTATTAAAAAATAAAATAATCTTAATTATTGATATATTTATTAATAAAAAAATAATTTATTTAAAAAATTATATTATGGGAGGACTAAGACCTATCGGAAGTGAAAAGTTACAAGGAATGGATAAAATCCGTAGAATTATGGAAATTGCAACATACAATGAAAACATTCCAAATCCGGTAAACGAAAACAAAAATACAGAATATTCATTAAGTTTAGCTGACGGAAATGTTTATGCTATTGTTAAAGAAAAACAAGGGTATATCATCAAAACTGCAATCAATGAAAATGTGACGGAATACATTGAACCAATCAGAGAAAGAAAATACTATAGATCTTATTCTGAAGCATTAAAACGATTGAACTTGATGAGTAAGGAATTGAATACCTTACACGGAAACAAAAAAGGAACATCTTTATTTGAGGAGGACGAAAAAAAAAAAGATAAAAAATACATACTAAAAGTAGGTTCTGGTGAAAAAACACAAGAACCGACAACGACTCCTACAACCCCAGCAACAACACCAGTTGATGTAACTACACCTGTTGTAAGTGGTGCGACAACACCCGCAACACCTGCAACCCCAACAACTCCGGTAGCTGGTGAGTTAGGTGAACAAGCTCCTGTAGATCCTACGGCAGCTCCAGTTGATCCGACAGCACAAGTACCAACACCTGTTGATCCGACAGCAGTCCCTACAGACCCAACAGCTATAAGTGGTGAAATGCCAACAGATGATACGGATGTAAGTGGTGAAATGCCAACAGATGATACGGATGTAAGTGGTGAGGATGAAACCGATGAAAAAGGTAAAAAAGAAGAAGTCACTTTTAAAACAATACAAAAATTAACAGGACGACTAACACAAAAAATTAGAAAATACACAGAAGAGGAAGAAATGACTTCTGATGATACAAAATACATCATCAATTCAATTTTATCATCATTAGATTTAGAATCTTTAGATGATGAAGATGTTGATGAAATTATTGATAGATTAGAAGGTGAAGAAGTTGAGGACACTGAGATGTCTGATGAAGAATTAGGAAGTGAAGAAATGGGTGCTACACCAGGTGAAACTCCAGAACCAGGATTAGAAGGTGCACCGGTACCACCAACAGAAACGACACCAGAATTAGGTGAAGGATATGATAACCTTTCAGACGCTTTTAGTGAAAAATTTAAAGGTGCGTTTACTGCTGGTGTTGCGAATGAAATGATGGAAGATTCTGATAACTACCCAAAACACGGTGCTGCAGCAAAAAGACATAAGCATCTGGAGCATGGGACTTTCGGTGAATCAAAAATAGATAAAATTATCGCTAGTTATTTTAAAATTGATGAGGATGAAATCTTAATCAAAGAAGAAGAGAATAGAAGAAAAATTGAGAAAAACCTTATAATTAACTCAAAGAAAATTAAAACTCTATCTGAAAGTGTTTCACAACAAAGAGCATCATTAAAATTTATTGAGAAATATCCGAAATCAAAGTTAATTGGTAAATCAAGTAATGGAAATTTAATTTTCAAAAATAAAGATAATAGTTATAGAATCTCAATTGACGGAAAATTAATATGAATTACCTAATCTACATAAATGGTTTAGGACCAAACTATAAAGGTGAAAATATCTATGAGTTTATTTTTTCCGATAGTTTAGAGGTTTGGGGTGAGAATTGGGAATCAAAACCAGCAAATGGGTATCCATCACCTCCAGATATTGAATACATCAAAAAAGTTGGGACATTACAAAAAGGAAAAATAGTATTAGATTTGGTTCAAGAATCCGATGTTTTTTCAGTTTTAGATTCAATGGATGGTGTTTTATGTTTGGGTTGGGAGAAAGAAAGTAATGAGATTGACTTTTCAATTGTGAAAAGATTAGTATTTAAGTTTGGTGAAACCGAACAAGAGATTAAAGACAAATTGTACGAAAGAGACATAATTTTAGAATTTGAAAAAAAGACGGTTTATGAAAACTAAAAAATATATTAAAGTGTTGTTAGAAAATGGTATTAATTCTAATACAATATTAAAACTAAATCTCCAACAAATTGAAGTTTTAGCGAAAAGATTTATTGTGTCAGAGCAAGCGACAACACCACAGAATACAACTCCAATACAAAAACCAGCAACAACATCTTATGTTGTTAAACCAAATGCTAAAACAATGATAAATGGTATTGAGATTGACACAACCGGTGGTAAAACTACTGCAACCCCTTTAAAGGAGCTTGGTGAGAATGAAACAATTGATGTTGTTAATGATCCGGATGCTACAGCCGATGGTATGCCAACAACTGAAGGTGAAATGAATGAAAAATTTGAATCAAAGGCACAACAAGGTTTATTCTGGTCAAGATGTAATAATAGTTCTGGTAAGACGAAAGAAAAATGGTGTAAAATGGCAAAAGAGTTTTCTGATAGTACATCAAAAAAACAATACAAAAATATGCCGGAGAAAAAACACCCAGAAAAATCTGTAACTAAAAAAACAAAAAAAGAGACAAATGAGAATTATGAAAAATTCTTAGAAGATAGTATTGTTGAAATGTTGGATAACTATATAAATCCAGCAATGACAAAAGGAAATTTAGTTCAATCGGTTAATGAGAGAAAAAAATCTGAGTCGTTCATCTTGAATCAACCAAAGAAAAACACTATGTTTTCACAAGACAAAGGAAAAGAAATGAAAACAATGAAAAGACCTATTGGTAGAATAACTTCATTAGGTGAAGAAGCAAAAGAATTTAAAGAACAAACAATAGCACCTGTTAAACCAGGAACTAAAGAAAGAACAAAGGAAAAAGGTCCGGGTAAGAAAAACCCATTCCAACCAAAACACAATCCAGCCCCAAAGGCTGATAAAGGTAATATACCTAATTGGTTAACTTGGAATAAACTTGGTGTTAATTTAAAATAATTAAAATGGGAAATTTAACTAATAGAGAAATTGATAATATCGTAAAGAGAGTTCTTAAAGAAGCTCCAATTGACTACGAAGGTCCAGAAAGAATGGATCCGAGTATCGAAAGAAAAATTTTAGCAAAACAAACTCCATACTCACAACATCCTGCGATGCCAAAAATGAGTAGAGATTTTGTTGAGTTAGTTTCTTCAAAAAGATTTAGAGATACTGTTAACAAATTAAAATCTGAATTAGAGAGAACCACTGGCTCTACAATACTGTTGAGATCACAAAATCCATTAAAGAGTTTATTATTATTAGCATTAAGAGCGTTAACACAAAGTGCTCAAATTGAATCACGACATAAAGGGGAATTAGAGAAGTTAGCTGTTGATATTGTTAAAAAAGAAATGGCAATACCGGCCGGATCTCTACAATTTGATGCTAAACTTGTTGGTATGGGTCAAAGTGAATCAAACCAAAGAATGAGAAGACAAGCCGAAGAACCATCAAGAGAAGAAATGATGGACGCATTTAAAAGTGCTCAAGAACACGAAAATGATATTGATGCATTTTTAGATGCTATGGATAATTTTGACAGAGAAAGAGCTAAAAGAAGAATGATAAATGCACTTATTGGTGGTGCAGCAAAAAAAGGTCAATATATGTATCATTTAGTTGCAAATAGATTAAATGAGATTAATCCAGAACTTATTGATTTATATGGTGTAACAACAGCAATTGTTGACCATTTGTATTGGTTATATCCTGAAGAAATTTTGTCATCAGTTTCAGCTGGAGGTGGTGGCGAAATGGGAACATCAGAGATTAATAATCAAACAGATCCCCCAACCGTAATAGCTAGAGGTACGAATTTCCCAACATTAGTTCACGAACTTGTTAAAGGTGTTTATGAAGTATTTGGAACACACGGTTTACCAGATGATCCAAGACAAGCTGAGATGATTATGGCTGCTGAAGATACAGTTCCAGCTGAAGCTTGGGATTTAAAATTAGGACCAGTGTTTTGGGAATTACTACAAAAGTCATACCCAATTGAAATTCTAACGGAAGATGATATGAAACATATCCAGCACTATCTTTTTATGAGATTAAGTGCGATGCCTGCGGAAGATTTCTTTGAGTTATTTAAAGAGGTTCTTGAGGAAAAACCAGAAGGAAAACAAAAAATACAAAGAATGGTAAATGAAATTGTTAGAGAATTGGAAGAAAACGATGAGGATGAAGAAGACGAGGAAGAAGATGATGATATTTTGTCACAATTAGGATTATAACAAATCAAATATAAAACTTGTAAAACCCCCTTTTATAAAAATAACTGGGGGTTTTGATATTTATAATAAAAAACTTTATGAGTTTAACAAAAGAACAACTAATGTTAGAGTATGTGAAGTGTATGAAAGATACTCCATATGCATTAAGAACATATTTACAAACTTATGATAATACGGTATCAAAATATGTCCCATTAGAGTTATTCCCTGATCAAGTTTCGTTATTAAATGATTATGAGGAATATGAGGAGAATATAGCCTTAAAATATCGTCAGGCCGGTGTATCAACAGTAACCGCTGCTTGGATATCAAAACGACTTGTTTTTGCTAAAAAGGAAAGACCTGAGAAGATTCTAATAATTGCCAACAAACTTGATACATCAATGGAGATGGCAAATAAGATTAGAGCATTTGTTGATCAATGGCCTAAATGGGTTGGAACTGGATTTTCTGCCGATAAAAATTCACAAAGACATTATAAATTAACAAATGGTTGTGAAGTGAAAGCGGTTGCAACATCACGAGATGCTTTAAGGGGTTATACACCAACAATTCTTGTTTTTGATGAGGCGGCGTTTATTGAAGCGGATGGTGATTTCTGGGCAGCTTGTATGGCATCACTATCTACCGGTGGTAAGGTAATTGTTGTATCAACACCAAACGGATACGACCCAATCTATTATGAAATATATAATCAAGCGATAAAAGGAATCAATAACTTTAAAATTTCCGAGATGTTTTGGTGGAAAGATCCGAGATACTCAAAAGATTTATTTTTAGTTCCAACTGATGATATCGTTGATTATCTACTTAATAAAGAAGAAAAAGATCATAGTAAAAACATATCGTTTGAAGATTCCGATCCGTATGAAAGAGATTATGAAAAGATAAAAGAGTATTTTACACAAGGATTTAAACCGTGCTCAACCTGGTATGAGAAAATGGTTAAAAAATTAAAATATGACAAACGAAAAATAAACCAGGAACTTAATTGTGAATTTTTAGGTTCTGGTGATAATGTATTTGACTCAAAACAATTAGAATATATAAAAGCAAACACCATTCAGGACGCACCTACAAAACTAATGGGAAATTCACTTTGGATGTGGAAAGAACCAATACAAGGTCACAAATATATTATGGGTGTCGATGTCTCTCGTGGTGATAGTGAAGATTTTTCATCCATCCAAATCATTGATTTTGATGAACGAGAACAAGTATTAGAATATGTTGGGAAAATTCCCCCAGACGCTCTAGCTGAAATTGCATATAAATGGGGACTTATGTATAACGCGTTTTGTGTTGTTGATATTACCGGTGGTATGGGGATTACAACTGTTAGAAAAATGCAAGAGTTGGGATTTAAAAATCTATATATTGATGGTGTTGATACTATGAATATTTGGGCTGTAAATAAAAGTACTGTTGATAAAATACCAGGTATAAATTTTAATAATAAACGAGTTCAGATTATTGCCGCATTTGAGGAGTATGTAAGACATAAGTTTAAAATTAGAAGTGTTCGTTTATATAATGAAATGAACACATTTGTATATGTTAATGGTAGACCGGATCACCAAAAAGGACAACACGATGACCTTATTATGGGTATCTCAATGGCAATTTATGTTGGTGAGTCGTCATTCCAAAAATTAGAAAAAGTAACTGAAAAAACAAAAACGATGATTGAATCTTGGACGGTATCAAATAATGATTCCATAGGGAAACAAATACATTTTGACCCAATGATTCCAAATATGAATGTCCAAAATGATAGATATGGTAGAGATAATTCAGGTCCATCAAGAAAGGATTATATGGAATATGGTTGGTTATTTGGTAGAAGATAATATTTATTGATATGGGTTTAGCTAAAAGAAAAGTATCTGGTAAAATAATTGGTGGGTCAAGATTAATCGTTGACGGACAACCAATTTTCTCAACAATCAAGTATGTTCCTGACATAAAGAAAACAAGGAAAAAAGAAGATTTTGTTGAAGGTGCTGAACCACCAACTCCAACAACAACCACAACAACAACTCAATTAATTATAACCTGCAATATTGAGACGCAACAGTTTGATAATTTGGTAACACAAGATAATTCAAAACTAATTTGGTGTTAAACATTTAGTATTGTAAAATTATAGATAAATTTTAAATATGGAAAAAAATAACTTGACGATTTGGCAGAAATTATCCAAAACATTTGGACCAAATTCGCTTTTAAACTTGGATCAACCAAGTGTTAAATTAGATAAGACCGTCTTATTAAAGACCACAAACAAACAAGAATACGATAAGGAAAAACTTGAATATCAACAAACTTTATTTTTAAGTAATCAATGGCAGAAAATTGAAAACAATTTATATACTCAAGCGGTATATTATGAACCAAATAGAATCGCCGCATTTTATGATTACGAATCAATGGAATATACTCCAGAAATATCAACAGCACTTGACATTTATTCTGAAGAATCTACAACACCAAATCAAGATGGTTATGTCTTACAAATTTATTCAGAATCAAAAAGAATAAAATCAATTTTGACCGATTTGTTTAATAATGTTTTAGACATTGCAATCAATTTACCAATGTGGGTTAGAAATACTTGTAAATATGGTGATAATTTTGTTTACCTAAAATTAGATCCGGAAAAAGGTGTTATTGGTTGTTTACAACTCCCAAACATTGAAATTGAGCGTCTTGAAAGAGGTGCTGAAGCTAGAGCTATGAATGCCGTATTAAGTTCTGAGGTTGAATTTAAAAACAAAAATCTAAAGTTTTTCTGGAAGAATAAAGATATGGAATTTAATACTTGGGAAATCGCACATTTTAGATTACTTGGGGATGACAGAAAATTACCATATGGAACATCAATGTTAGAGAAAGCTCGTCGTATTTGGAAACAACTTGTTTTAGCTGAGGATGCGATGTTAATTTATAGGACATCACGAGCACCAGAAAGAAGGGTATTCAAAGTGTTTGTTGGTAATATGGATGATAAGGATGTTGAACCTTATGTTCAAAGAGTTGCTAATAAATTTAAGAGAGATCAAATTGTAGATAATAAAACCGGAAATGTTGATTTAAGGTTTAATCAAATGGCCGTAGATCAAGATTATTTTATTCCGGTTCGTGATCCAGCGGCAACAATGCCTATTGAGACATTACCTGGAGCTCAAAACTTATCTGAAATCGCCGACATTGAGTATATCCAAAAGAAACTGGTAACAGCATTAAGAATACCAAAAGCATTTTTAGGTTTTGAGGAACCGGTAGGTAGTGGTGACAATTTATCTTTACTTGATATTAGATTTGCAAGAACAATAAATAAAATACAGAAAAGTATGATTGCGGAATTAAATAAAATCGCAATTGTCCATTTATTCTTATTAGGTTTTGAAGATGAATTACATAACTTTACACTTGGATTAACAAATCCATCAAAACAAGCTGATTTACTTATGGTTTCAGTTTGGAAGGAAAAAGTATTGTTATATAAAGATATGGTTACAGAAATACCAAATACATTACAACCAACTTCAGCGACTTGGGCTAAAAAACATATTTTTGGTTTTTCAGATGATGAGATTAAACTTGAATTACAACAAATTAGATTAGAGAGAGCTGTCGCGGCTGAAATCGCTAATACGGCAACAATTATTACAAAAACAGGTATGTTTGATAATGTTGATAAGTTATATAAAACTGTATCCGGTGAAACAATAACAGCAGGAGGTGCAGCACCAGCAGGAGGTACGCCACCGCCACCGCCACCAGCTGGAGGAGAAGGAGGAGGTGAAGCACCACCATTAGAAGACGGTGTGGAAAAACGAAACTATAACATATTACTGGAGAGTAATAATTTAGTGGAAGATGAATACATTGATTTATCAAAAGGAAAAAATTCATTGGGCGACATTGAAAAAGAATTGAATAAATTACTAAATGGATAATATTTATTAAAAAATAATTAAAATGAAATTTGGTGTAATAAAAAGTAAAATAGAAAATGTATTAACTGAGAGTTTTATAACAAACTCATTCAAGGATCAAATCTTTGTTTTTGAGGAGTTAGTATTAAAGAATAAAAACTTAAAAAAAATATATTTTCTTTATGATGAATTATCAACTAATAAGGGATTATCAAAATCATTAGCTGAAAGTTTTATCAACGAATGTATTACCGTATTTGAGAATACTGTAAATAAAATTACAAAAGAAGAAATTAAGGAACTTGAATCTTGGGTTGGTAGTGTTAATACTAATAACCAATATAGTGAAATTGATAATTTATTTTCATCTAATTTATCACTACTTGAGAGTAAGATCAAAAGTAGGGATGTAATTTTAAATACACTACAAAAAAATCCGGAGAATGAGGAGACTATCACAACCACTCTGGATGAGGTTGTTGATGTTGCAAATAAAACAATCAATGATTATATCTCAAATTTAAGTGAATCAGAACAATTAAAAATAAAAAATGTTTTAAAAGAATCTGATGAGAAATTACAACTTAAATTTGATTTACTTAAAGAAACTATGGTTGAGAAATTAACCGAAATAAAAGAAAGTGAAAATGATTCCGAAGTATTAGAAAAAATAAATTTAACTATTGAAAAAATCCAAACAGAAAATTTCGATAGATTAAATTATTTGAAATTGAAGGAACTTGAAAGAAGTTTATAAATTTGAGAACTTCTCTTTGTTTTTTGCATTATTTAAAATCTGTCTCTTAAGGACAGATTTTTTTTTGAACTCTTTTCTTTCTATTAAAAATGAATTTTGTTTGGTATTAATGACTTTACCCTTCAACTCTTTTAATGCTTTTTCTATTTGACCTTTTTTACCTTAACAACTAACATATTATTCTATTTGATATATAACATATAATTATGTATTATTTAATAAAATAAACATCAAAGTATGAAAAATTTCTATGAAAAAAGGTAAAACATTAAAACTAACAGGTTTTAAAACATCAAAAGTACATTATGGGACTGTAGATTCAAAAGAATTTAAATCTCTTTACCTAAACATTCAAACCTGGATGGAGCCAAAACAAGAACCGGAAAATTGGAATAGAGTTGTTCTAAATCTAAACAGAGCGGTTAAACATTCCGTGTATCAACACATTGACAAATCAATTTTTGATGACAAGTTTATTGTTGATTTGGATTTGAGAACTTCTGGTTTACAATTAAAAAAGAAGTCATTTATGAATTTAGAGATTAATATGTTTCTAAACACAGAGTTAGATTTTAAGTCAATAAAATTAAGACGAATACTTAAAAAACTAACAAAAGACATCTATTCTGATGTATTCTTCAATAACGAATATTTCAAACTTTATTTAACAAAAAACGGAAATTCCAAAACGGTTAAGGTAAAAACCGAAAAGGTTTAATATTTATAATAAAAATTTAAGTATGAAAATATTAGCACCAAACGAAACTGGTAGAGGAATTCTTATTGAATATGATGCTGGATATATTAACCCAAGAACTGAGAATAACCATTATATTATGGAATCTAAAAGTTTCTTGGATCATTCAAAACCATTTGAATTCTACGCTGTTTTACAAAAATATAATACACCGAATAGAAATGGACGAGTATATCCGGAAAAAATATTAAAGAGGGAAGCTGACAATTATAAAAAAATGATTGATAAAGGAACCGCACTTTCGGAACTTAATCACCCGGAATCTTCTTTAATTGATCTTGACCGAGTATCACATATGATCACAGATATATGGTGGGATGGACCAGTATTATTAGGTAAATTAAAATTACTTACAAGTCCAGGTTTTCACGAAAGAGGGATTGTATCTACAAAAGGTGATATGGCTGCTAACTATTTAAGACAAGGTGTTACATTAGGTATTTCATCTCGTGGGGTTGGTTCATTAAAAAAGGTTGGAGAACAAAACGAAGTTCAAGACGATTTTGAATTAATTTGTTTTGACCTTGTATCATCACCATCAACACCTGGAGCTTATTTATTTTTAGATAAAAATGATCGTCATAAATTTGATGAAAATTTAGAGGAAGAAAAGAAAATTAAAGATCAAAGAATATCTGGGATGGAAGAAGAGAATCTTGATAAGACAAGAAATTTAATGAATAAGTTATCATCTTTCCTTGATAAATAAAAATATGATTCTTATTATTTCATAAAAAAATAATTATGGAACAAGGAGAAAAGTATTTTGTGGCAAAGATTACATCAGACCTTTTAGATAGTGAATCTGGTCGAGTAAAAAAAGTAAAAGAAGAAAAATTAGTGTTGGGTTATTCACCAACGGATGTTGAAGCGAAAATCACAAAAGTATATGAAAACTATACAATGGATTGGAGAATCACATCAATAACTGAAAGTAAAATTGATGAGGTTATAGAATAAAATTAAAAATTTATTATAAAAAAAGGGGGTATTTTAAAAATATCCCCTTTTTTTATTACCCAAAAAGGATTTTTTACAAAGTTGACATATTTATTATGAAAACAACTGAAAACAAATGAGTAAAAAATCAATGGTTGAAGAAGCTATATTCCAAATTAAGAATGTGGAAGATGCTATTAACAAGAATGCACAAGGAATACTTTCTGCTACAATGAAGAAAGAAATCAGTTCTCTAGTAAAAGAATCTCTTATGGAACAAGAGGAGATTGAAAATCCAGAAACAGCTAATGAACCTACAGATCCAGAAATGACATCTAATGTTGGGATGGAAGGTGAAGAACCGGAAATGATTGATGGTGATTCAGCGGACATTGAAGATATGGAGTCTGAAATGGGGATGGATGACGCTGAAGAGATGCCGGCTGATGATGAAACAGTTGATTTAACTGGAGCATCGGATGATGAGGTATTAAAAGTATTTAAAGCTATGGGTGATAATGATGGTATTGTTGTAACTAAAGACAAAAATATTATCACATTGAACGATGGTGACGATGAATACATAATAAAAATAAATGAACAATTAGAAAAAGAGAACATGGAAAATGAATTAGAAGAGATGTTTAGCGAAGAATGGCAAGACATGGATGATTTTGAACTTGAAGACGAGGATGAAGATTTTGAAATGTCTTTTGATGATGAAGAAGACGAAGATGAATTATTTGAAATGTCTTTTGAAGATGATGAAGATTTTTCTTTTGAAGATGATGAAGATGAAGATGAGGATTTTGAAATGTCTTTTGATGATGAAGATGAAGATGATGAAACAATCTATGAAATTGAGTTAGACGAAACTCCAATGTATGAAGATTCTGAAGAAGATATGGTACACGAGTCCAAATCTTTTAAACCAAAAGGAATGGTAGGTAAAGTTAAAAAAGTAAACTACACTTCAAACACTAAAGGTGGTTTTGACGAAAAGAAAAAAGAAGCGTTCGGTAAAGGTACTAAAGCTGTTGGAACCGGTAAAGCAAAGTTTGAGTACAAAGACGGTGAAAATCTTGATGGTGAGTTCAAACAAAAACCAAAAAAGGTTGAAACTAAAGAAGCTTCAAGATTTGTTAAATCTATCGACAGAAAAGTTAAAAGAGGTATTATGGCGGCACCAAAACAACTAAAAGAAGAAGTTGAGGAATTAAGATCTAAAAATGAAGAATATAAAAAAGCTCTTGATTTATTTAGAACTAAATTAAATGAGGTTGCAGTGTTTAATTCAAATTTAGCTTATGCTACAAGATTATTCACAGAACATTCAACGACTAAACAAGAAAAAATCAATATTCTAAGAAGATTTGATGATGTTGAAACTTTGAAAGAATCAAAAAATCTTTATAGAACTATTAAAGGTGAAATATCAAATGATACTATCACTGAAAGTGTTTCATTAAATGAATCTATTGAAAGAAAGGTGTCTAACACACCGGCATCTGGATCTGCAGTAAATTTAATTGAATCAAAAACGTATGAAAATCCTCAATTTTTGAGAATGAAGGATTTGATGACAAAAATAAAATAAACTTTTTTAAAAGTCAAGTATATTTATATATACATAAATAAAATAAAGCTAA
>JACCDX011840056.1_pt1 | contig 13478 bp, 20 predicted proteins | sample 7449681 | NCBI WGS metagenome assembly JACCDX01 (sample SAMN15323450, study PRJNA562643) | freshwater metagenome | isolation source: river surface water | place: USA:Blue River Watershed | collected 2017-08-18
AGTCATTTTTTAATCGACAACCAATCATCTATTTTTGTTGATAGCAATAAAGCTCACGGATTTCTAACTCTAGAACCAAATACCATAGTCACATATTTAATTAAAGGTAATTATGATCCAATGTCTGAACACTCAATAGTATGGCACACAATTGATGAGGTCAAAGAAATTGTGCAAGATAATCTCAGAAAACTAAATGTAGATATTACTATTTCAGAAAAAGATGAGATTGGTAAATAATACAACCATTTTTTTTTAATTTTTTATCCACAGTGTTAATTTATTTTCTATATTTGTAAAAATAAAATTAACAATGTCAATACTACAAGATTACCTTAAAAATCTATCTGAAAAAGATAATCAGCCTTTTGAAATTCTAACTAATGTCGATATATCGAATATTAAAGACCAACAAAGTCTCATAGATAACTTTAATGAATCCAACATAAAAGTCAATTCTAAATTAAGTGAATCTATTTTAGAGCTATCATCTAAACACACCGGTAATCAAGAAAGTGCATTCAGAGAATCACTAAAAATAGTAGATAGTCTTAAAGAAAAAGGTCACAGTATTATTTCTACTAAAATTTTCACAGATCCTAATTTTTCAGAAGATCCAATAATTAACGATATTATTCCTATACCAAACGATTGTTACTTTGAAAGTATAATTAGTATTTCAAGTCAAAGCACAAACCTATATGATTTTGTTGAGTTCTTGAATGAATCATTAGATAGTTCTCAATCTGGAGGTGTATTACATTTATCTCAAAATCAGTCTAACTTTACTTTGTCTTATAAAAATAATTTATCAAACTACGACTCTTTTTTAGACGAAGTTGATTTGGTAAAACATTCACTTAGTTTAAACCAGTTTGAATTCGATAAAGAAGAAATTAGATACTTTATCTATGATTCAAATTTCTCTGATGTTTTAATCGAAGAAAATATCTATGAAAATGTTTGATAAGTTTACTAAAGTTATTGCAATTAATGATGCTCCAATTATTGAATCAAGTCAATTTGGCAATAATGTTAGAGCGTATAAAAAAGGAGATATATTTGAAGTAATGTCTTCATTCACAGATCAGATTGTGGTTTGGCATCCACTCATTCAATCATCAATGTCTTTGAATTCTGATAATTTTGAAGAATTGATAACATACAGGACAAAAAAAATAGAATCAGTTTTATGAAATTAGAAAGTAAGTATCTATCTAAAATTGATTTAGATAATATCAAAAATGTTGGTGGATTTAATTGGCTTTGTCCTCTTGCAAAAGGTGTTTGTCTGAAAAATATAAAACAAATACAGTTTCGAGGTCTTTATTCAAATATAATTTGTGGTATTGTGGATTCTGGATTACATAAAAAAGCAAATGATGGACTACAAAAAAGTTTAGAATCATTCAAAAATAAATACGAGTATTTTGAGAAAAATAGATCAACAATCAAATTGGATCCTCAAAAATATAAAGACTATAAAACTAGCATTAATTCATTTTATGGTACTTTAGGATTCTTATCTAAAACTGATAAATCACCTAATTATTCTGGATTTGTAACTGAATATTTAACATACTACTACGACGAACTATTAGAAAAAAATAATTCTATTTTATATATTGATACTGATACAATATTTTACGCTGGTGAAATTGATTTACTTGGTATTGATGTTAGTTATTCAACCGATTCAATAGATTATATTTTATTTGATTCAGTGAAAAGATACACTATGTTAAAAGAAGAAATCATAACCAGAGGTCTGTTCAAAGATCCAAAAGAAGCAATTTCTTTATTAAGAACTTATATTAGACAAGACAAGTTAGAACAGTTAGATTTATGAGTAGATTATCAAGAAAAAATAGAACTAACTCAGACTGTAATATAAGAAATACTGGAGGTATTACAGATTTATTTGACAATACGATTAAATCGATTTGGCGTATAAATGACACTGAGTATGATTTTATACTTGATAAAATGACTGACACTGAAATGGAACTTTTCATATCAGAAAAACCTACTTTTACTCAGAAAAGACAAATGTTAAGATTAGTTGAAAGACTTTTAGATTTACCGAATTATAGACAAGAAAAAATAAAAAATATATTGAAATAATGACTGTAATAGATGAAATTAAAAAATTCGTAAGAGATTTTAATTTAAATCTCTTAACAAACGAAAATAAAATATCAATTGATATATCTAAAAGATTTAATAAAAGATTCGTTTGGAGACTACCAAGTAGAAAGCTAATTAATTCTATAATAGAATTTGGAGGTGTTTTAATTGGCTCAAAGGCTATAAGATGTTATCAATTAAATAATAAACAACTTCTTGATAGAAGAACAAATGATTGGGATTTTGTAGTAACTCAAAGTATTGCTTTTAAGATTTGTGAAAAGTTTAACATAGATATCATACCTGGAGTTGATAAAGTTATTTCTATCAAGAATCAAAGATATTGGAGACATCCTGATTATTCTGATGCATATAGAGTTGGACCTGTTGATATTCAAATTATTATTAAAGATGAATTACCAGATTATGTTGAATCAAAAGGTATTAGGATCTCTAGTCTATCTCAAGCTTTGAATGAAAAAGTCAAGTTGATCGATGAACTCAATACTAAGTGTATTAACACTAATTCAGTTTCGGATGAGAGAAAAGAATTGTCAAAACACATAGAAGATATGACAAGAATAATTATTAGGTTCAATAGCGAATTAAAATAAAAAAACCCACAGTAATTGTGGGTTTTTTTATTCTTTAGTATATTGTAATACTTTCTATGACTAAATCATCATGAATTAATCCGTTCGGTTTGTAAATACTCACATTTAAGTCTTTTTGAGATAAAGTTTTAGTTATCTCATAGGTAAATTCAAGTTTATATCTACCATCGTTTGTAATCTCACCACAACATCCTTTATTACAAATAGAATTTGGTGTTTTATGATCAGATCCGAAGAAACTCATAAACCCTAAGAAACTATCTTGACTTGGGTGTAAAACATCTGATTTATTTAAATAAACTTCATAGATACCTCTTGGTCTTGTTGTAAAAGAAATAGTAACTTTTACACTTTTACCTTTTAAATCTGATTCTGTCTTACCAACAATTAATTCAGTTAGTTGTGAGTTAAGTTTATGTTTATGAGTTGATGTAATTGGTTTGATAACTTGAAGTGGTTTAATCTTTGTCTCTTTTCCCAATGTTTTGGTATCGTCATATTCATAATCTAAATTGTAGATAATTTTCATTATTTCCTCATTAGTATAAGTAACTTTATCTCCGTTTTCATCAAAGAAAACATATGACCAAGGAAAAGATTCTAAATCCTCAAGTGTAACAGGTTGACCATTTTCGGAATTAGTCCATTGTTGCCAAAGTCTATCGATATTGGAATGATGTGTCCAGAAGACAGGATCGAAAGCAGCTGTTGGTACCCAACCCATAAGTCCAAATGGAGTTACTGTTCCAGTTATAGGATTATTGAATTTAAGTGTATTAGTTGTATCATTTCCTAAACCAACATAATCATGAATTGCTCCGTGTGGTGCAATATCCATCGCGTGATTAAAATTTGGATAGGTTGTTAGTTTGAAGAGTTGTGTTATATCTAATGCTCTTTCTACTTCACCAGAAATTGGATATCCCATATTAAGACTATCATATCTACAAGCTTCAAAAAGTGATGATGATTTATCTAAGAACAAAGGATGCAAAGTTCTGTTTACCTTGGTGTTTTGTGTATTTGTGTAATCCCAATAAGGTAGTGCGAAGTCTTTTTTACCAGAAAGCTTTCTAACAATCTTTTCAAAGTGATAAATATAAAGTCTGTGCCAAACTAAAAAGTGTATTTCACTTCCTTTAGAGTGTGTACAATTGTCCCAAGATTCTTTGAGTTGACTTATATTTTGATATGAGCTACAAAAGTTTTGTGTATAGACTGTATCAGGAACCCAATGTATGCCACTTTGATAATACCAACTAGTTGGATCTGTACAATCTTTTTCTCTCATAATTTGTAAAGCCTTATTTAAGGCTTCTACATCTGCTTGAGCTTCTTCGGAGTGTATGTTCTTTCTAACAAATTTAGAATCTGCTTTATTGCAAGAATTAAATAAGGATAATAGAACAAAAACTGTTAATAAGTAAGAAATACTCAGAATGAATTTAAATTTTTTACTAAACATTTTTTGAATTTTTTTTAATTATATATCAAAATTGTAAATCTTTATGTTAAAAAATGCAAAAAAAAGGCCGTCTCAGACGGCCTTCATTATAAATTTTAAGAATTCTAATTAATCCTTGAAGTTCTTATAACTTTGTAAGTGTTGGTATTGATCTCCTTGATTCGGACGAGTATTCATCTTGAAAGTTGACTTTACATTAGTGTCAATCTTAGAAGCACTAGAAAGATGTTGATAAGGATCACCTTGATCTTTACGTGGTAAAGATTTTATAGTTGGTTCAGCATCGTTCTCTATCTTAGTCGCTGTTGATAAGTGTTGATACTTATTATCATCTTTTCTTTTTACATGACCACCTACTGATAACTCAGAATCGTTTTCAATTTCTGTAACATGTGAAACATGTTGATAATCATCACCTTGATTTGGACGAGGATTCATCTTATAAGTAGATTTAGTATTGTTGTCAATCTTAGAAGCTGAAGATAATGTTTGTAAATCATGATTTTCTTCGTGATCTACAATTGTTTTTTCTGCTTTCTTATTAATAACAGTAGCTGTAGATAAGTGACTATCGTTTTCGTGAATTGGATGTTGATTAATAAATTTCATCTTTAATCTCGTAATTTTTTGTATATTATATATTAAGTTTTATTTTTAATATTTTATAATTTAGTCTCGGTGATCGTTTTGAAATAATTAAAAGTTATATCCAGAAATGATTAGCCATTACTTATATTTTATTTTTGTTTATACTAAAGATAACTCTTAATGTCTTTTGATTCATTAATATTATTCAAAGTAACAATAACTCTAAAGTTATCTAATCTACCAAAGTTAAAAGGGTTCTGCATCATTTGTGAATCCCATTCAAAATCGACACCAAAAGATTTTAATCTATTTAAATCTGGTTGACATTCTCTTACCATTTCTTTGAATCTTTCAATAGAACTTGGTTGGAATATGTTTTGTTGTATCTTAAAGATAATTCTGGCTCCTTTTCCTAATTCTATTGTTCTTATGTTATAATAAAGATCTTCTGTATCTAAGCTTGCAAAAAATTGACCATCATCAACTACCGGAACTTCTTTAATTTCCCATTTATCAAATATCTCAACAAACAAATCTTCTAATAACTCTTCGATTTGTTTAACACTCTTATTATTAAAATCTTCAAATAATTTCAAATATTTCATTAATCTAAATATCTTTTTAATTCTTTCATCAATCCTACAAATGTATCACACTTCCAATATCTTGTATGTCTAACATAACTCAATAAATACCATTCATCTTCTATTTTCTCAATCATAACAACTGGTGTATTTCTATGAAAAATATTGATATGTTTTAAACTTGGACTAACTAAAGTCGATAAACCGAGCTTATCAGTCAATTCTTTTATATGTGATATTTCATTCTGAGTAAACAATAAAACCTTTTTCTCAAGTGGATCAAAAGTTCCACCTAATAACTCTTTATATTCTTGTTTATCTATCTCTTCGTTATGATAAGATTCATTTACATTTTCTACATACAGTTCATCATCATAAATATAAGATAATCTATCATTTAAGAATTCGAATAGTCCATCTATTGTATCACATTTAAAATATGACTCATAAACCTTTTGTGAGTCTTTGAATGTTTTATATTCTTTTTGTCTCCAACCTGAAAATCTTTCGCTTTTATACCAAAAATAATAATATTCTTTTACATAAAACCACTCATCTTCAGTTTTGTAAACTGATTGAATAAACCTTTTATGTCCAGTTCCTCTATCATAGTCAGTTATATTGAATTCTAAATTTCTACCACCATTCTTGGTATTCATTTCTAAGTCCCACCCAAAACCATCACCTTGTTTATCTTTTATTTCACTCACAAAATTTCTAATTCTTAATAAATCATTTTGACTTATAGGCTCATCAGAATGTTTGTCTTGTCTTGATGAAAAATCACTTTCACTAATTTGTTCATATAACTTTGAATTTACTTCTGATAATTTTTTTGCCTCTCTGATTGTTAAGTCTTTTGGTAACTCATTAAGAATTTGAAAATTATTATAACCAAATTTTTTATATTCTTCGGGTGATAAAATTAAGTAATTATCATCAGGATTTTTTGTGAATTGTTTCACAGTGAAATCTAAAACTTTATCATTCATAAATGGTGCTATATGAGCCTCGGTATCAGAATCAAAGTAAATAAATTTAGAGTCAATATCATTTGATTTTGACCAATCAGAAAATTCCTTAGTAAACCAAGCACAATTAGCAACATCTTTATTAAATATTTTACCTAGTCTTAAATCATAAAATTTTGACAGATGATTGATAAATTCAGTAGCTACTGAGTTTAATTCGAGATCTGACTCAAATATCTTATATGTCTTTATATATTTCATTCTATTATATTTTCGTCTGTTAAGAATTGTAATAGTCCTTCTAGACCATCACATCTATAATAATGTGAGTTAAACATTGTTCTACCATAACTTTTGTCTCTAGCATCTAAATATTCAGTATCGAACCACTCATCATCTAATTGAAAGATATCAAGGTAAAAATCCGATGGTTTGTGATATTCTATCCTACACCAACCCAAATTTCTTTGGATTGAAAATCCAGGAAGTAACATAGATTCAATTCTATTAATTAAATTGTTATCCATTTTTACTTCGTGTTTCTGATCTGGATTTAAATCACTAATTTCATAATAAAGAGTATCTTCATTTGATAATGATTCTGTTAATTTAGAATTTTTAATAGTCTTAAAATAATACTCACACCAATCTTCAACTCCTTGTTTAGTATCACAAGCCCAATAAGTCCAATCTGATCCTCCATCAAATTGTTTATTACCATAACCCATACACTCAACTACCCAATAATCATCTTCGAATTTATAAAGAAGAATTTCTGTCCAATCATTATTAAACTTAGGGTTTAATTTCAAACGAACTACAGAGTTAAAATTGTCAGAATTAATTCTTTTAACTATTTGTATTTCATCAATACTAAATTTAGTATTTAATATATTTAGTTCAATTAGAGTTGTAAACCATTTCTTATCTAAATCATAGACTTCTTCCGAGGCACAACTTTTTTCAAGTGATCTTGATGAAACCATCTCTTCAAAATTTTCAAAGTTGATTTGTTTGAAAAGCTTGTCATTAAAGTCTAAGTGACCAAATCCTTCAAATGTTTTTAGATATTTCATATTAATATATATAAATTATGAAACATTTAAAAACATTTGAAGAAGTTTATTTTGATTCAAGAAAACCAGTTGATGGTTATGTTGATGCTAATGATCTTATTGGTCAAAGACTGTGGTTTCACACTAATAGAACACATAGAAACAATGGAGAAAATGGAATGATTGGTATCTATGATACAAGTATGTCTGGTAGAAAAGCTGGATACGCTGGAAGATACACTAACGAAGTTAGAATTGGAGAACCAATATTCTTTCAAACATCTCAAGCTAGTGCAGCAAACATAAAGGAAAAAGGTGATAGGTTGTTAATTGCTGGTGTCTCAGGTGTTGTTTTACCAACTGACAACAATACAAACGGAATGATTAAAATCACTTATAACCCATTTGATGTTGCTTATTTTCACGAAGTTGGAGATGAAGAAAAGAGAGAGATAATATCAGCTGAAGAAGTTTACTTCAATGCATCTGAAGATGGTCAATGGGATATTTTTGCAAAAAATCCAAAGTATAAATGAAATACTTAAAAACATTCAATGAATCAGTATTTGAAGGCGAAGACTTTCTTTATAAGGAAATTAACATTAGAGAATATCGAGAATTAGAACTCGAAAGAGATAGAATAGTTCCAGATGAAGTCACAATGGATAAGATATATGAGCTAATTAAGAAGAAAGTAGATGATCATATTGACAAGTCACTTATTTTAGATGATACTGGGTTTTATCAGTTCACTATTCTACATGAGGATGAGGATAATATTTATATATCTCCATTAGAAGATGATTGGTACTTAGTTGAATATCAAATATCAGAGTGGTCTGAAGATGAAGTAGGTGATGAGTATTCAAAAGATACACATTTTTATGTTTGTGATGGGTTTGAAGGGTTATCTCATTTTATTGAGAAAGAACTCTAAACTGAAGCATTATTCTGTCAAATCCACGCCAAAAAGACTTTTTCATAATCCATCTAAACTCGATATTAGATTTTTGAACAAAACCGTCTTTGAATTCAATACCTTCACTCATTGACGTCAGACTACTTTTTAATTGATTAAATGTATTATCATTTGTCAACGAATCAAATAATTCATTTATGAATTTGTTATAGATTTGTCTACCTAATTCTAAATCACCTGATCCATACTCTTTTCTAATCAATTCTAAATCTGATTTTTTACAGACTTTAACAATTGGTTCCGAATAAAGAGTCCAATCATTAACTTGTGATATTTTATACTTTTTAACTTCTCTTTTTCTACCATCGGGTGTTAATATATCCCACTTATCAAATGTAGAATTAGAAAGTGGTCTAAATTTAGAACTATCGAATCCTAAACTTTTAATTTTCAATAGGTTTGAACCTTGACCAGTCCATATTATTTTTGGCTTTTTGGCATCAGAAATATAACCAAATTTTTCACATAGTTCTTTTTCGAATTTTGAACCACTTAAAGCTCTAGTTTGCATCATAACATATTATTTAATTAGAACTTAAAAAAGTTCTTAAATAAATTGTTCTTTATATTTGAAAACTGCTAATTAGCTTTTCATCTATTCTACTAATTGCTATATCATAATGTTCTTTAGTTATTTCACTGCCTATATAGTCTAATCCATTAACAAGACAACTGAGCTGTGTTGTACCTATACCTGTAAACGGGTCGTATATTAAACTTCCTTTTGGGAAGTAAATATTGATTAACTGATTACACAAATCTTGAGAGTATGATGCTTTCAACTGACAGATGTAACCATCATTATTTTTAGCTTCAATAAAATTAACATAGTTCTTATAAAACTTTTGACCAGTTTTTTCGTTAATCTTACTTACTTCTTTATTTGTCTTAAAAGTATGTAGTTCTGATTTTTTCACAAAAATATAAATCAGTTCGGTTGTTCTACTAAGTTTTGTTGGAGATGTCTGAAATGGAATTGCGTGTGGTTTTTTCCAAGTGATAATATCAGCGACTGTTAAATCTGTTTCATTGTGAACTTTAGCAACTAATAGTGTTGGTAATATAGGATTTTCTTTAGCATAAGATATGTTATAACAAATAACACCTCTTTCCTTCATAACTCTACTAAATTCCTTAAATTCATCAGTCCTTACTTGAAGATAATCATTCTCACTTAATCCATCTAACTCTGAATATCCATTATTATAATAACAATCACTTCTACTACTGTTAATATTATATGGTGGTGATGTGATTATACCATCTATAAAATCATTATTCATTTTTCTAAGTGTAGATAAACACTCTTCGTTAAATATTTTATTAATCATATTTAATAATTTTTTATTAGAGAAACTGACTTCTATATCTTAATAGAGCAAGATCCTTTTGCTTGCATTCTAGTTCAGTATCAAAGTCAAGTCCGAATGTTTCAATTTTTTCATAGATATAATCAGCATGAGCTGTTACTAATGACTTTTCATCTTCTATTCTTCTAGAAGAACTCATATGAGTTAAGGCTTTTGTATTCCATGTAGAAACTGCTAATTTCAAAGCTTCTTCCATCGTTTGGTCTTGTGGACCAAAGTTAAAATGATGTTGATCAAAAACAATTGGTATACCAATTACTTTATAAACCATATCATATAGCATTTTTACTGAATACTGATTTGGTGAATCATCATTCTCAATAGTAAGCCTTTTCTTTAATGAATCTGATAGTAGACTAAAATTATCACAAAATCTTTTTGCTGCTAACTCACAAGTTGGTTTAGTAGAGTTAATATGAGTATTAATAGGATAATAGGTAGACTGGTCTAATCCCATTAGATCCATAATTTGAGCGTGTCTTTCTAAGTCAACAATTGATTTCTTAACAACTGATTCGTTTTCACTTGCTAAAACTGAGTATGGACCCGGATGTAACGATGCTCTAATGTTATTTGATTTGATTTTATCACCAATGTCTTTGAGTAATTTTTCTATAACATTAAAATTTGGTAAATCTTTGAATTCATAAGAAGACATCCAAGGAAAAGAGTCTGATGATAATCTATAAACAAATATATTATTTTGAATGTTCCAATCTAAGACTCTCAATGTGTCTTTCAAGTTTAGAATAACAAGCTCAGAAACATAAGGTAAACCTTTTGAATCGAATGTTTTTTTGACCATACCTCTATTGACTTGTATATGATCTTTCTTTTTCTTACCGATATTACATCCCATAGGAATGCAACAATAACCTATATTTCCCATTTGACAAAAATAAGGATACTTTTTAATATATACAAATAATAAGAGGAAATAGTTTAATGTAGCATTTGAGAAGCATTAACACTCACGAATTTAATATATATGATATGAACGATCAAAAAATCTACAAGTATTTTGAATATCTCAAAGAGAATATACAAGATACACCAGAATCTTATGTTGAGTCTGCTTTGAGAAAGCTGCAAAATAGAATAACTAAAATGTTTTCTTATGATGAAGTTGAAGGTGGTGAAGTAAAAAAGTATGGAGAAGTATCTGATTTATCCAGAAAAGAAAAAGGTGAAATGAGTTTCAGAGACCTTAATTTGAAGTTAGAAAGTTTAGAGCTATCAAAATATTCAAAAGTTTTTGATAATTTGAAATTGAAATTCAGTGATGAACAGTTTTTGTATGATATGACATTCACAATAGATTTAAAAGACGCTGTGCCAACTGATCAAACAAAAGATTTTTCAGACAAAGATATTGAGAATTGTCAGGTAAAATTTAAGAAATATTCACTAGATAACTTTAATTTAGAAGGCCAAATGATTAAAACTGTCAAAATTGCAGATATAAATGAAGAAACCATGATTAGTCTAAAAATTGAGTTGGATGAAGACACTGGTTCTGGTGGTGAAGAATTTGAAATCGAATATTAATTTATGAAATACTTAAAGAAGTTTAATGAAAATGTTGAAGGTTTAACAAAAGGCGAGATTCGGAAAATAGCAGATCGATTGTTGGACAAATTAGGCACTGCTATACACTTTTATTCTGTTTTACCTGAGTCACAAGAAGAGTACAAAATCAAAATTGATAACTGTTTGAAAGAGATTAAAGACTCTGGTATTGATTTTGAAAAGGATGTTGTTAAATCAGTAAGAGACAGAAAAGATCATATATTTTCACTTTTAGTGAAACACAATTTGATTTAAGAGAGAATATATTTCTCAATAAATAAGTTATGCAGTATAACATAGTTACTAATTATAAAGTAAATCAAATATTTAAATCAAAGAGTAGATACTTCAGAGTTAGTCTTGGATTATCTTCTACTCAAGAAAGTAATAGTGGAGATCGAGTCTTTTCTCAAAAAGATGATTTTGCTTTTTTTTACAATAGCCAATATCAAACTACAATTTTTGGACAAGGGAATATTGGTAATATTAAGTTCTACACTGACCATTACATAAAAGAAGATAAAATAGCTTTTTATTTTGACAAAGAAGAGTTTATTTTCGATTTTGATGAAAAAATAGTTAATGAAAAAGGAGTAGACTTTTACTTAGGTCACTTAATTAAAACTATTGAAACTCAATACGCTGATAGAATAAAAGAAAAAGAAGAAGTTAAAGAAGAACAAAAGAAAGAAGTTGGGGATGCAACTAAAGTATTTGAAAATCCTGGTAATGTAAAGTATGCTGATTTGAAAGCTTATTTAGATAAAGTAAGAACAGAAAGGCTAAAGACTTAATTATAAAGTTGTATTGTTAATAATTGCCAAATATACTTTTGATAAGTTTCATCTAAATCATCAAAGTCTATTTCATAATCTAAACCACCTACAAATTGGTGTATGTAAATTTTATTTCTTTTTCTAAATTCGATTGAGTTAATTACAAAAAATCCAAGATCGATTTCAAGTACTAACTCATTGAGACCGAGACTAACTATTTTGATTACATTTATTATCTCTTTCTTCATAAAATTATATATTGAGTTAAAGAATAGAGAGATTATCGAAACAATTAATCTGTCAAAAATTCTAACTTTTCTTCACGAATAAGTTGAACAATTTCATTATACCTGATTTCAAGACAATCTAAAGTTGTTAAACCTAATTGTATTCTTAGATCAAAGAGTTGATCAGAAGAAATCTTTAAGTCAACATTTCTATAGAAAATAGAACCTTCAGATAAATATAAGTTTTTAGATTTCACTAATTAATATATATGATAAATTAAAATTAGTTTTTTTATGATTTCAAAATATCAATCATTCAAATTAGATTCAATTTTAGAATCTTTATTACTTGAAAGTAAATTATATTTTTCAGATAGGCTTTTTTCTTTAATTAGTTCACTTCCTTCAAATAAAGTAAAAGACTTATTAGTAAATCTTCACAAATCAGGTAAAGACTTAAATCTAAATCAGAATTACTTTGATTTTTCGGATTCTAAAGAAGAAGTTACTTTTATTCAAGACAGAAGAGCACAATCTATTTTAGGTGACCAACCAATGAAATTTAAAACTAATTCTAATGCTTCAAGTGCTTATCTTACTTTCAATAAGAAAAATGATGATACCTATACAAATCAATTAATTTTTGATGATTTGAATTTTGATCCAGAGACTTCAAGTAAACAAATACCAGGTTCAGATGTTGTAGGAGAAATAGTTGCTGAAACACCATCAAGAAAAACACCTGGCAAAATTTATATTTTATTTAAGTGGAAAAATGGTGATTCGGATGATTTTGTAGTATTAAATAAAACAGCTGTTTCAAGTTATGACGATAGAATCGATAGAATTTGGCAATTGACTAAAAATCCAATTAGAATTGGAAGAGCTATCAGGTCTGTTATCAATGCAGCTGGTGAAACAGTAACAGATGCTGAGATTGAACAATTTGTTAATGACTATAAGTCTTCTTGGGATATTATGAATGATGCATTTTCTAAGTTTGATATAGTTAACTCTGATAGTATTGCACATTGGTACTCTAATAATCAGTATGAAGGAGGTGGTCGATCTACTTTAGGAAATTCTTGTATGGCTGAGGTTGATTCAGATTTTTTTGATATCTATGTAGCTAATACTAGGGTTTGTAGTTTAG
>JACCDX011900639.1_pt1 | contig 13474 bp, 20 predicted proteins | sample 7449681 | NCBI WGS metagenome assembly JACCDX01 (sample SAMN15323450, study PRJNA562643) | freshwater metagenome | isolation source: river surface water | place: USA:Blue River Watershed | collected 2017-08-18
CTTGGTTGTTCTTGAGAACAATGAGATCGTCAAATTGATGATGCCAGATAGGATAGAATACAGTTGCGCTTGCATTACGAATGCCTCCTTGTGAACAACTACGTAAATCACCAAACCATTTCTTTAGAAATGGGATCATTCCTGTGTGCATGATTTCCCCACCTCTGATGGGACTGCCTAATGGACGTAGACGACCAATCTCTAAACCAATGCCTGCACGTTTGCTGGCATACTTGGCCATCATCTCTCCACTAGCAAATATAGAGTCCAAGTCATCATCGCTGCGAATAAGAACGCAAGAACTGAACTGTTTAGTAGGAGTTCCAAGACCGGCAAGCACAGGAGTAGCAAGAGTAAATAGACCGTCACTCGCAGCATTATAATATTCCTTAATGTAACGCATACGAGCTGCGTTGGGTTCTTCTTTGTGAAACACTGTAGCTGATGCAATCATATATCTGATCTGAGGTGTTTCGTAAATTTCTTTGGTAGCGCGGTTACGAACTAGATACTTTTCAATTAACTGTTCGATAGCGGCATAAGAATATTGCTCATCCTTCTCATGCTCTAACATATCGTTCATTTTGTTCCAGTCGTCTTCTGTGTACCACTCTAGAAGTTCTGGAGTATATAAACCAACAGAGATGTTCTTCTTTACAATTTCATATAGATGAGGAACTTCGTAGTCACCATAGACATCTTTTCGTAACATGCTTAGACGTTGTTTACCTGCTACGTACTGGTAGTTGGTGTGACCAATGTCTGGATTATGTTCGATGTCAATAAGATCTACGATAGCACGTAAAGTAATCTCGTCAATCTCTTTGGTAGTAATGCCATCATAGAAATGAGGCTGTGCTTTAATTTCAATCATGCTCTGGCTAACGTCTGCAATGCCTTTGCAAACTTTAGCAACTTGAGCTTGCCATTTTTCAATCGTCAGCGGTTCTCGCTCGCCGTTTCTTTTTATTACTGTAATTTCCATCTATGTCTCTAAATTAGTTTGATATTTATTTTAAGGTGTGTCCCTGCCAAATAATCTCTGTTTCTGTGTTTAAGGCGTCTAGAGCCACGACTTTTCTTGGTTCGTAATTTAAAATAAATTTATTTTCTACAAACAAGTAAAATCGCGGCTCTTGATTCTTGTGAGGTATAGACATATGTATCTCACAAGGAGTGGCCATAAACCGCTGTGTTAATTTAAGAGTATACAGCATTCCTAGCACAATTGCAAGGTCGTCCAGACGTCCGCCCAATACCAATTGCCATGGATCGGGCCAGGATTTTGAATCTTTTGGATTTAAATGAGGATTAACAAATGGGGCACGAGCCCAAACGTCGGCCACAAGTTCAAGTGGCTGATCGATTACTTCTATGCTGTCTCGTATTTCTTTCCATTTTGATAATCTCTCGTTGCCGTAGAGATCAAACACCGTATGTAATGCTGTATGAGATTGTTCCGGTAGCACCAGTAGATAGAGGATTTCTATAAGACAATACTACTGTATCTATACCGCTGTCTGCGTCGTTGTCTCGCAGTTGGCAAAAGAATTCAAAACTTGTCATTAATAATCCTCCAGGTGTAGTTGCAAATGGTGTTGAGTATGTATAATTGTCTGCGTAGGAAATTTCACCTAAGGTCTCGTCGACCATAATTGTGATTCTTCCTGCACGAACATGGTTGCTCAGTGTCAGTGTGTAATCTATGTATGTATATCTATTAAATGCACTGAACACACTTAATGGCCTAAAGCCATCTGATAGATATATTTCAGAATAATTTAAATCAGTAAGACTAGCTCTGTTTGCGTTATAAACTTCTGTGACAGCGTCTGTTGTTGCTACGGAAGTAAATCCGCCTTTCTGATGTCTGTTGCTTGAGCTTTCTAAAACAGCGTTACCTAACGACTCGCCAAAGTAAACAATATAATGAACAGGATCTGCTGCTGTGTTGGTCACGTTACCGCAATTGGTAAATCTACATCTCTGTAGCTGTGTACCGTATCCATAGTCGGACTTAAATGCATATTGAGAAACTTCTTCAAATGCACAGTCGTTGATCTGCCATTTGTTTCCTTGACCGGTTATACCGTTGATTAAAATTCCTGTGTCGCAGACAAAGAATTTACAACGGTCAAATGTTATATAAGTTTCAAAGTTTGGAGGACTGCTAGAGTCTACTGTAATTTGATCGCTACGCACACCTAATGCTGTAGATTCAAAATTACAATCTTTAAATAAAATTCCTGTTACTTTAATTCCCGGCAAACTATTTTCCCAGAATACAGATGCAGGATGATCTTCAACTGCACCAATTGAGTCGCCAAGAACATAGTTTGATTTAAATGTTACTCTTTCAACAATACTATCGGCCACGCCAGTTAATACTAATTGACCATTTCCGTGATTGACAGTTAGATTATTAATGTGAATGTTTCTAGGTCTATTTGTAGAATCAAATTCAGCAACACCTTCGCCGTCTTCTGTGACAAATAGAATGTTATTGTTACCAATATCTAAAATTGCACCGTCAGGTGTTTCACCTTGAATAATTGCAGTGCTAGGAATGTTTAGGTTTCCGTTGAAAATGTAAGTACCGTTAGGAATTAACAGCACCTTTTTAAACTTAGAATCTGGGTTTCTAAACAGTTGGTTAAAAGCAGCTTCAAAGGCAATCACGTTATCTGTGTTACCGTCGCCTACAGCGCCAAAGTCTAAAACAGATACGTATTCATCTAATTTATTCTGTAAACTTCTAGGTATGCTTAGAGTAATGCTAGGATCTACGCTGGCAAATCTATAGCTCGATGCTAGCTCTAGAATGTTGTCGTGCTCGGTAAGAATCTTAGTGTTTCCTACATAAGGAGCACCTTCTGCTACAGATCCGTTACCGATGAATAACTCTTGAGAATCTACAGCCCAAGCAAACTCAGCCGAGCTTAATTGAGGAACACCAATTCCTGATAATTTCTGTCCTCTGCGGACTTGTATTTTTGATATCTGTACGACAGCCATAGATGAATACCCTTGTTAGAGTATTTATCTAGCAGCGGTATAGTATTCTTCTACTTTGTTTAGCCAGAGATCTTGGTATTTGTTAAAATCGCTGGGCCATAGGTCAAACTGTTGGTATTCAAAGTTACGACTACACATAAAAACGTGACCTTCACGGATGTCAGTTCCGTAGACTTCATTATGTGCTAATATATAAGCAATCAGCTGAATTTTGTAATCTTCAACCCATTCTTCTTTTTTAGGCTTGTTGGTTTGCTTATAATCCATGACTGACGGATTATCTTTATAAACTCCAACTAGGTCTGTGGTTCCTGAGTACAATCCTGGAAAGTACAGACTCTGTTCCATTGCCCATACTTCGTTAACTCCGCTTAGGCCTTGTTCAATGATCACATCAGCCATTTTGTTAGCTTGGACATGAACAGGATTGTTACCAGGTTGACGTTGTAGTCCTGCAATAAAGCGTTCTAGGTTACTGTGCATAGCAGTGCCTACGCCTGCGGCTTCTGTAGTAATCTGTTTGGCCTTTTCTTCGCCTACACGTTTCTTCCATTCGTTCAGTGCTGTCATGTCTTTGGTAGCAGACAAGATAGTAGTAACAGATGGAAGGCTTTCACCGTCTGGTGTTAGATAAACACGCTTTCGAGTAACCGGGTCGTTGACCTGTGTACAAGGCTTGTATTGGAAACGTTCAACAAACGGTGGTGGAGTATATTGTATTTGCATCCTGTATATATTACAGGATTATTTTGAATTTGTCAAACCTGGGGAGTAGATTGACTTTGGGCTAGTTGTCCAGCTGCCGCAGAAGCTGCTGTTTGGTCCACAGCATCTTGGCTAGTTTGGCCACCCTGTGTTGGTTCTTTTTCGGCATCCGAATCAGGTGCACCTGGAACATTTAGCTCAATACCATCTTGGTTAAAGTTTTTAACCAAACTTTGAATAGCCGGACTAGAATCATACATTGCTTTAAATGTTTCGTAGTCAGCTGTTAGTTCAAATCCGTTGGTGCGTAACACCTGATTCAAACCATTCCAATTTAGCTTTGCAGGAGATTTTTTGCTGGCAGCACGACCAATGTAATTTCTAAGAACAATTAGAAACTTGTCGCCCTCGTCAACATCACTGCCAAATTCAAAAAATCTCATCCTAGACTCGCTAATTGTTTTCTAGCATCTGCTAGTTGTTGTTCAAGTTGTTTAATTTGATCTTGAACTTGTTTCTTTTGTTCAATGCGATCCTTAGCTGCTTGTGCTGCCTGTGCAGGATCCATTTGTCCGCCTGCTAGTCCGGCGGCAGGTTTAGCCTGTTGTGGTGCTGCCTGGCCAGGTGCAGGAGCTGCTCCCGGTGCAGGAGCTGCCATTGTAGGAGCCAACTCTCTTATTTTTAAAAAGTCGGCTTCGTAAGCAAGGTCTTGGAATCTCATCCTGCTAATACTTTTAGTAAGCTGTTTTGACGCTCAATGCTTTCACGCTGCTCACGGCCCGCTGCTTCTGCGCCACCTGCTGCTGGCTCAGCTGCTGCAAAGTCATCGGCTGCTGGTTCTTCAGCTGGCATGTTCATTTCGTCTGCGCCTGCTGGTGCCATGTCATCTGCACCCATTTCTGCGCCAGGCTCAGCACCTAACATTCCTGCTGCTTGCTCTTCACCGGTTAGTGTACGAACACCACTGGCTAAAGTTTCACGTGTAGTCTTTAAATTCTCTAGTGCTTGTTGGATAGCAGGAGCCACTGCTTCAATAAATGCCTTAGCCTGCTCTTGTCCCATTTCGTCACGTATAGAATCACCTAACTGTAGGAGTGTGTCGTTCTCCATACCAGAAAGTTCTTCAATCCAACGACCCACTCTGTCTACCATTGTTTTTGCGGTAACGATCGCACTGGCTTGCTGGATCTCACCTTCTGTTACTTTTTGCATATCTTCTCCTGTTTCTGTTGATTCATTTTTTTCTTTGTTGTGTTGCTTCCACGCTGTGGCATAAGCAATACCTTTTTCTTTATCTGTTAGTTTACCATCATCTGCATATCCTTTTTTGATATGCTTAACCATACGTTCACCCTTGGCTGTTGGTGGTGCGCTTTCTTTCTTTAATCTGCCATCGGCTTCTGCTGACTTTAACATAGCTGCACGATCTGCATAGCTACCACGTTTGACATCTTTAGCAGCTTTCTTCTCGCCTGGAGTAGGATTCTTTACATGCTTTAGTGGATCAAACTTTTCTTCATCTAAATCTTCAGCTTCGATAGCGAATTCTTCACGCTGTGCGATTTCGGAATTGATAGCATCAAGCATCCACTGTGCTTTAGTTAGAGCTTCGTTTTCAACTGTTTCGTTGAAGTTAGAACTACCACGAACTTGGCTGACCTGTGTTCGTAGTTTGTTTCTAGCATCCTGAAGCTGATGTAGATCAAAAGCTTCAAGATTTAATCTTTGTCCAAAAGTCTTTTCAAATGACTCGTTAATTCTTTTAGAAGATCTGTTAATTTTAAAGATATCTGTGGTTTTCATAAAAGGGTCCAGAATGATACTATATTTATTCAGATTGATATTAAACTTTCTACATATTTTTTAGCATTAAGGGCACGTTCTCTGCTTTCTTGATACCTAGCCCAAGCATTATCTGCACGTTCAAAGTCATTGTTATTTAAATATTTTTGATATTGCGCTCTAAGCATCTGACTGTCAACAAACCATTTACCGTATTCTTGATCTGCTTGATATATTTGATCTATCTTTACTAACATTCTGTTTACTGCCAGCAGATTAGCTAATTTAATAGCTGTGGCATTTAAACTTATGTCTCTGTAAATTAATTCATTGTTTTTAAAAATATGTTTTATATTTCCTTCGTTGACAATCAACACATCACCTACAAGAATTCCCTTTTCCGTTTTTAACGGAATCAATGTTTTTGCTAGTTCGCGCTGAACTATGGAATCTAATCTGTTTTGGATGTTTTTGGTCATAAAAAAAGGACCTATGGTCCTTATTTAAGTGCGTATATTTTAAAGCCCAAAGAACTTGAGAATCATGGGAAAATTAATAACACCTGTCCAACCTGCTCCGGCGGCAAAAGCCAAACCTACAGTGGTATATAAAACGACCTTATGTTTTTGCCTTTCTAACTCTGCTATCTTTGCAGCAAGAGCCGCATGTTCTTCTTTGTTTTCTTGATGTATCTTATTAGAATGTGTGTAGAACCCGTCTCTGTTAGCTCTGTACTCTGCTAACATTCCTTCTAGTTTATCGTCCAAGAGATCTCGAGTTCTATCTAAACAATCGTGCATTTCTTTGACGTCTACTTTGAGATCGTCAATTTTTTCGTCGATATGTTGTACCTTAGTTTCAAGTACGCTAACACGCTCTGTTACTGTTCTGTTTGCTACTGCTGTGGCCATTTAGGCTATCTCCTGTAAATTAAGTCAAGGTTCCGGTTTGGAACATGTGCCTAAGTTAGAATGCCTAAAAATTGCCTCGATGTATTATTTATACAGGTTAGTTTGTTTTGGTTATCCAGGTATTAGATTTAACACCTTTGGTTATGAATGCCGGAGGATCTAGCTCTTCTGAATTATTTAAGTCTGCAACGATAGGAACACCGTTTAGGTCGTCGACAAGTAAACCTACAGGATCTGAGCCTTTTAGAAATATTTCATTTTGTTCCACAATGAATTCCCATATCCAATGATTGGCTTTGCCATCGAGGTCGTCGGGCAATCTTCCTGTATACATTTTTGGTTCAGCTAACCATTGAACGTTGGCTCTAATACCAATAGTTTGAATCAAAGAATTAAAGTTGGCCTGTTGCCCAACTTTAACTTTATCCATTTCTGCTCGATTAGCGTTAGACTTTGTGATGTCTACCAGTGTTATGATTTTGTAGCGATTCATAATATGCTACTATTTACACAGATAAAAAAAGGGCGGAATAAATCCGCCCCCACTTCCCATCCCTAGGAAATATTATAGTGCTGGTGTAAACACTGCAACGATATCTACAGTTGGTGTGCCGCTTAGAGCTTCAACAGTAGCGTCAGTGAAGTCGCCTGTACCTTGTAATCTCATTAGGATAACGTCAGTTGTACCGCTTACAAAAGCTGAACCGTCGGCTGTACCGATAGCTGCTACTGTGAAAGCAGAGTCGCCTGTACCTGCAGAACCGTGGCTGGTTGTTAGGTAACGAACCCAGCTTAGTACTTCTGCGTTTGTCATGTTTGTTTTAGAAAACTTAACAACTAGCTCACGACCTGCATCAGACTGGCTGATAGCAAACTTGTTGTAGTTGTTGTCGAAATTGCCGGTTACGCCGGCTGGTGTATTATATGGAACTGCCATGATATTTTCTCCTCTTTATCTATAGTCCCGCTCCGGGACTGGCATATGTATTTATAGTTTGGAAGAAAAATCAGGTGTTTTGAGCCATTAATCGGCTCTAAATGGTGTCCAACGATCCCTAGGAACTAGCTTAACAGAGTCATCTCCGCTAACATAACCTTCACCGCCGGGCTTACCGCCTGTAGTAGCTGTAATATCGCCTTCTGCTGCATCTAGCTCTGCAATCACTTCGTTTTTAGCAGCCATTATCTCTCTAACTAGTTCGAAGAGATTGTCTAAAACTCCGGGGTGTGCTTCGCTGTGAGCTTGTATTTTTGTAGCTTTGGTTGGATTTTTAGCTACAAACTTTAAGAATGCATCTGAACTAATATTGTCCAATTGTTTAGCTTTGGCCTGATTGTTTACAAATGTGTAAATTTCTGTTTGCAAATAACCCATGCCAGGAACAGGTGTTAAGAACTTGTTAATGGCCTGTTGATTCTTAGCCAATGCTGCTATTCTGTCAATGTTGTCTGCATTCACGGCAGGTCTATGGCTAACATATGTTTGTCCATAAACTGCTAGTTCTGGGTTTCCGGAAAATATTTCAGGATCTGTAAATGGCTTGCCGCTCTTGTCGCCAAAATATTCAAACACTTGGTGTGCAGCTACAGCCACTTTAGCTTTGGCTAACTTACGACCTTCGTTGCTGGTTCCTTTAACAGAGTAAGTAGTTTGATTTGGTGTAAAGTTTATTTTTCCATCTGCGCCTTCATAGGGCTTGCCAGGATGGAATAAGATATCTCCGTAGACATATCCTCTAAAATCTGCAGGAGTTGCTTTTTCAAACACGGGCCACATAGCCGCCATGTCTCCGGCAAACTTGGCACGCCATTCTTCGCCTTTGCCTCTGCTGTTAATAAACTGTTTGAGCTCTTCTGGGCTAGACGACTTGCCTTCTTCACGTCCCCAGTTGTTCTTGCCAACCATACGGAAGGTGCCATCTTCGTCACGACCCCAATATACTGTAGGATTACCGTCCCACTTGATAGCAATCTTCTTTGCTGGGCTGGCTAGGTCTTTTAGAATTTTAATTGCTTTGGTAGCACCGTCGGCTTCCGTAAACACTAGATCTTCTAGGTGGTTAAACTCTCGACCTACTTTTTTAGGAGCAGGAGCTTCATCTTCTAATAATAATAATTCCCAAGCTCTCATTTTACAATATCTATAATTTTACGCATCCAACTAGGACTATTTGGCGTATAGTGCTCTAAGGCTTCTTTCTGAGGCAGCTCAACTCCTGATCTACCCAGTGTTTCTCTGGCCGCAGCTACTAATTCTTCGTAGTTGGGCAATTTTTTAATATAATCAATGATTGATTCTACTGAGCGTATGTCCTTGACAGAAGCAGTTTGCCCTAGCAGTTGTTTAGCAATAGTATTCCAGTCGTCGCCGCCTGGTACAGGTTCATTGGTTTCTGGATCAACTAATCCAAACTTAGGACTGTACTTTAGTCCTCTGGCTCTGGCAATAGAACTTAATACAATATGTCTATGCTCACCTCTATAGGCTTTTGATCCACCTAGCATACTGCCCTGTTGGAACTTGGGATTGGTGCTGAACATAAAGTCTGCTTGCACAAATCCGTTGGCAGGATCGCCCTTGATAGGAGTTTTTAAGTGTACATTGTCGCCACTTAGTTTAACGCTGTCTTTGCCAAACTGTTGAATTAGGTTGGCGGCAAATTCTTTTTTATCTACTTCGTTGGCATCTACGCTTAGGTCTAGATCACCGGAACTGTTTAGTTCAAATGTGCCATCTGGATCTTCTTTACGGCCAGTAGTACCTAACCATTTTACAGGTTTTTTGTCATCGCCTGTTTCTGCTGTAAAGTCTAGGCCTGTGACTTTTTCAATGTATGCGATAGTAGCAGGTACATCGCCCGTAGCGATACGCTGGGTTAAAGGTTGCTTATCTGGGCCTTTGAATACATTGCCGCCTTCAAATAAATTATTTGTCATTTTGCTCTTGTAATTTTCTTTTTTGGCGTCTTTGCTCAGATATTCTTCTAACGCCTCTAGTAAATTTAGCAGGGTCTTGGCCCTTGATTGCATTAATTAGGCGGCGCTCGAGCTCATCTGCTTGCTCTGCATCATAGTGCTTATGTATGCTTTCCAGCAGATTTATGGCAGAATTGATAATGTTTGTAGCACGGCTTTCAATTAACGAATCCGTGTTACGCACTTCAGCAATTTCATTAAGCTCTTGTAAAATTGATCTTGTTCTTAATTTCATCGGCTACCCATTTTTATAATGTATTTAACTCAAATTTATTCTATTTTAACTTATTTGTAATAGTAAGTCAAAGCCAATAGAAATTGTGCGGTTGCACACGACTCAGTATAAATACTGATATACACAGGGAACACAGATATGTTATTAGCATTACTTAAAAGGCTTTTCAGCCAAACTACATATAGCTCTGAACTAGAGGACTATATCGTATCTAAAAATCCGCAGAATGCGGCAGACGTTGAGCACTATGAAAAAGAGTTCAACTACAAAATCACACAAGGAAAATTTATATGAAAACTGTATGGTCATACTTTATGAGCATAGCCGATGGCTTGGCTAGAGCTCGTGCAGCTTCACATTTTAGCAGAATGGGAAGAACTGATTTAGCCAAACAAATAATGCTCAAAGACTAATGTTTGACTTCAAAGAATTATCTTTTCAACAATGGGGGCCGTGGCGTAACCAATGGGGTTACATCACAGTTGTGGCACAATTTGACGATGACGACATAATTCTTAAGAGCATTACACCTTACCGTCAGCAGATCGTAAAACGTTTTTCTGACTGGGAAGAATGCCAGCAAGAAATAGAACTACTTGATCAAGACAGGAGATTTTAATGACACACACATACTGGATACCTATGACTGATGAGGATGTTGATTGGGTGAATAACCCGTCAAAAATTCCGCAAAAGTCTTGATATTTTTTTAAAATAGATATATACTGTTACACATTAACACACAGGAGAATAAAATGTTTACACCAGAATTTTTCATCGATACGTTCCAAAACACCAAAAAAGTTGTTACTAACACTGTGTTTAAGGACGCTACGCTAAATAAAGCCGCTCACGCTTATATTGATGCACAAACAGCGTTTGCCAAGGTTCTAGCAAATAATACTATTGAAATGACTCGCTACTCTGTAGATAGCGTTTCTAAAGTATTGTTTCCAAAGAAGGACAGTGCTGCCTAAAAGCACATAGACACATACACACAAGGAGAAATTATGTCTAATTCAAATAACGGTTTACTAGATGCTATGAAAGCACCAGAAGTTAAATTTAATAAAAACGGATACGAAATCCGTACAGATATTCTAGCAATGGCTAAAGATCTTGTTGCTCAAGACTTTCAGGTTAAGTTTCAAGGTTGGGAAATGACTGCCACTCGTGACGAGAAGACTGGTCAGATTGTTAGCACAGTTGCTATGCCAGAGTTCCCAGGCCTAGATAAAGTTCTTGAGACTGCTGAAAAGATGTATGCTTTTGTAAATAGTGGTGTAAAGAAGTAATATATACCGCATAGCGGAAATACATTTATATAGTAGAAAAATAAAGGGCTCTTCGGAGCCCTTTATTATTATGTTCTTAATTTTGCCAGACGCAAAAATTTAAAGACTTTAAACCAAAACCACCCAATGTCAAATTCAAACCAACGACGACTTAGTTTAGGATTAGCAGGTTCTAAGTGGTGGTTATTATGCAGTTCTTCACCACCTATGATAATACCGATAGCACTGATGTTACGACTATTGTCTTTTGTACTGCCGTTACGATAACCCCACCAGTGTCCTATTCCATTAATAACTCCTGCTGCCCAAAAAGGTATCCATAACATCTGAACACCCCAGACCACAAATCCCACAGGGCCAAAAAGAGCAAGATCTATGATCAACATTAAAAGAATCCCTAGGCGACTGTGCGGGGTGTATACTTTGCGTTCCATCCAGTCATTGGGCGTACCTTTACCGTAGGATAGAATCATCTTTGCGTCTTTGGCAGCTAGGTAGTAATAATACACTCCCCTGAAGAAAATGTTCTTAATGCCAAAAACTACAGGGCTGTGAGGATCGCCGGGAAGGTCCGAACTTTGATGGTGGCGTCTGTGTATTGCTACCCATTGTTTGGTTACCATGCCTGTGGTCATCCAAAGCCAAAATCTCATAAAGTGACTGAGTATTGGGTGAAATTCAATACTCTTATGCGCCTGTGATCTATGTAAAAACAACGTAACGCTAACGATCGTTATATGCGTTACTATTAAAATATATAAAAGGATATCCATAGTAAGTATTTAGGTGTTTGACAAAGTCATTAACTGAGTATATAATAGCTGTATGAAAACACTTAAAGATCGAGTTATCCTAACCGACGCCGATGGCGTTATTTTGGATTGGGAATGGGCCTTCCACGTTTGGATGGAAGAACATGGCTTTAAAAAGCAAGAAGGTGGAGAGCTAGTTTACTCAATTGGTAAACGCTACGGCATCGAAGTTGAGCAAGGCAAGAAGCTGATCAAAATGTTCAACGAAAGTGCTGCGATTGGATTCTTACCTGCACTTCGTGATGCTCAACATTATGTTAAGTTGCTACACGAAAAGCACGGATACACTTTCCACTGTATTACTAGCCTGAGCAAAGATAAAAATGCTCAGAAGTTGCGTAAGATGAACATTCGCAAACTGTTTGGCGAAACTGCATTTGAAGAATTTATTATTCTAGACACAGGTGCAGACAAAGATCATGTGCTGGAAAAATATCGAGACACAGGTTGTTGGTGGATTGAAGATAAAATTACCAATGCCGTAGCAGGACAGAAGGTTGGTCTAAAATCTCTGCTAGTCGAACACGGTCATAACATGGACTTTGAACACGCAGAAATTCCTAGAGTAACTAACTGGAAGGAAATCTACGAGAGAATCGTAGGCTAAATATTTCACGGGGAGTAACCAGCCAGCGGGTGTTGGCCTTAGGTATCGTCAACACGGCAAGTAAGCCCGGTACCTAAGCAAAGAGGTGAGACCATAACTTTTAAGGAAGATATGGAACTCTTTACACTTCAAGCCCTTTGGGCATTCTTAGCAATCATCTTGATTGACATTGTATTAGCAGGCGATAACGCTCTTGTTATTGGAATGGCGGCTAATAAACTACCTCTAGAACTTAGAAAGAAAGCAATATTCTGGGGTACCTTTGGTGCTATTGCTATTCGCTTTGTTTCAGTTGCCGCATTAACTTATTTGCTTATGGTTCCGGGTCTTAGAGCCATTGGTGCTGCGGCATTATTATGGATTGGCTGGAAACTAGTATTTGACTCGGGCGAACACGATGTTAAGGCCAGTGATTCATTCTGGGGTGCTATATGGACTATCTGTGTAGCTGACGCTGTTATGGGCATAGACAATGCTTTAGGTATTGCTGCTGCTGCACAAGGTAACTGGATTTTAATTATTGCAGGTCTATTAGTTAGTGTGCCAATCATATTGTTTGGTGCTGGTCTAGTTACAAAGATACTAGCACGTTGGCCTGATTCAATTTTTGTAGGATCATTTGTCCTGTTTGCTGTTGCGTTTCTAATGCTAATGAAAGAACCACTAATGGCTAATTGGTGGGCAGGATTAGATCCGCTAACTTCAAAGGTACTGCCTTGGTTGGCCGCATTGGTAATTACTTTTGTTCAATACAACAAAGCTCGTTTGCACTTACATAAACGATATTTGTTCAAAGCATAAAAAAGCCCCGGAAGGGGCTTTTTGTTATTAGTGCTCACTTTAGTAGCTTTTGGGCACGACTCCTACTCACTACAGCCCAGCAGCCGGGCCACCCTGGTAACGCAATGGTCCTAAGGTAGGGTGTTAGTTACACCAACTTTGTTTTGCATCGCCATAATACTCACGAGCAAAACCATTGGCAATTAATGCCGCACGTAAACTCTGTCCGTTGACTAAAATGTCGCCGAGAACACGACCACCAAACTTGTCCCATCCATATAGAGTTGCTTGAAACTTTCCACCTTGAGCGGCTGCGGTGGCAATTGCATTTTTAGTGAAAGCGGAAGCGGCTTCTC
>JACCDX011066367.1_pt1 | contig 13473 bp, 12 predicted proteins | sample 7449681 | NCBI WGS metagenome assembly JACCDX01 (sample SAMN15323450, study PRJNA562643) | freshwater metagenome | isolation source: river surface water | place: USA:Blue River Watershed | collected 2017-08-18
CCCTGGCCGACGTGCTGCTGGCGCCGACCCGCCTTTATGTGAAGCCGCCGCTGGCGCTGATGGAAGAGATCCACGTGCGCGCCATGGTGCACATCACCGGCGGCGGCCTGGTCGAGAACATCCCGCGCGTGCTGCAGCCGAACCTGACGGCCGTCCTGCAGCGAGATGCATGGACGATGCCGCCGCTGTTCCAGTGGCTGCAGCAGCACGGCGGCGTGGCCGACGCCGAGATGCACCGCGTGTTCAACTGCGGCATCGGCATGACCGTGATCGTGTCGAAGGAAAATGCGGATGCGGCCGAAGCCGAACTCAAGCGCCTCGGCGAGACGGTCTACCGTATCGGCGCGATCCGCGAGCGCAACGGCGACGAGGCGCAGACCATCGTCGAGTAAGCGCGTAGCGACGTTTCAATGAGCAAAGGCCGCGCGATGCGGCCTTTGTCTTTTGGCGTGTTGCTCAGAGCACGCGATAGACATTCCAGCGCGAGGTTCCCGACACCACAAAAGGTTCCAGTTCCCGGCCCCATTGCTGATGCGCGGCGTGGGTCGCCAGCTTGCTCCAGACCCGCTCGATTTCGGTCAGGTCTTGCACCTCCCACTCGTGCATGACGGTCGCCTCCAGCACGCCGATCGAGCCGGTCAGCAGGCGGCCCGTCGTCATCCCCACGGACTTCCCGATTTTTTCCTCCCATTCCTTCATTTTTTCGATCACTTGCTGCTTGTGCCCGAAGCGGGCATCGATTTGCCATGTGGCAATGAGCATGATGGTCTCCCAAAAGGTGTTTTTGCCCGTGTGCAGGCTGCACGCCGGGCTCGTCTCAACATAGACGATGCGCAAAGGAATGGTTTGATGCGGCTCGAGTGCACGCACCGGCGCTGCAGTGTCGTTTTACTGTTGCTGTTCGTTCGCGCGCCCGTGCGCCAGCGTTTGCAAGGGCGGCGACCGGCTGTCGCCACGCGCCACCGAGGCCGGCGGCGGCACGCGCACCGGCTGGTTCAGGCTGCCGCGGCTGGACAGCACGTTCGCGGTGGCTTCCGGTGCGGCATTCCAGACCGGATCGGCGATGCCCTCGAACACCGACTTCAGCTGCTTTCCCCAGGTCGAGCGGATCATCTGGAAATACTGATTCTTTTCATCGATGGTCACGAAGCGGCTGACCGCCAGCGCATCTTTTTCGTACACCAGCAGGTCGAGCGGGAAGCCCACCGAGATATTCGAGCGCAGCGTCGAATCCATCGAGATCAGCGCGCATTTCGCCGCCTCGTCGAGCGGCGTCGACGGCGAGGTCACGCGGTCGATGATGGGCTTGCCGTACTTTGATTCGCCGATCTGGAAATACGGGTTCTCGTCATGCGACTCGATGAAATTGCCGGCCGCGTACATCTGGAACAGCCGGCAGCGTTCGCCGCGGATCTGCCCGCCGAAGATCATGCTGACGTTGAAGTCGATGCCGAACTGCTCCAGCGCCTTCGCATCGCGCCGGTGCACCGCGCGGATCGCGTCGCCGACGATCTGCGCCGCCTCGTACATCGACGACGCAGTCCAGATGCTGGTGCCGTCCGGCGACAGGTATTCGCCGATGGTCTGCCGCACCGACTGCGAGATCGCCAGGATCCCAGCGGTCATCAGCACCATGACGCGGTCGCCGGGGTTTTCGAAGACCGACATCTTGCGGAAGGTGCCGACATGATCGACGCCCGCATTCGTGCGGGAGTCGGAAAGAAAGACGAGGCCGGAGTTCAGCCGCATCGCCACGCAATAAGTCATTCAGCCCTCTGTTCAGGTGGTATCCGGATCAGGCGAAGGCAAGGCAGTCGCGGTTCATGCATGCGCCACCGAGACCTGCACCGACAGCGTCTCGTCGCCGCCGCCGCGCCGTATGCCGCGCACCGGCGCGACGGATTCATAGTCGCGTCCGACCGCGATACGGCAGTAGTCGGCACTCTGCAGCCGTGCATGCGTGACGTCAATCGCGACCCAGCCCGCATAGCCTGGCTCTTCGACCCAGGCATCGACCCACGCATGCGTTGCGCCATGCTCGGATTCGCCCTCGCCCGGATGGATGTAGCCGGACACGTAACGCACCGGCAGGCCGAACGCATGGCCGCAGGCGATGAACAGGTGCGCATGATCCTGGCAGACGCCCTGGCCGAGCTGCAGCGCATCGCCGGCAGTGCTGCTGGTGGCGGTCGCGCCGGGCTGGTAGCTGACGGCGGCGCAGATCGCCTCGGCCAGCGCCAGCAGCTGTGCGGTCGTGGCGGACGGCGAAGTCAGGTGGCGCGCCGCAAACTCGCGGATGGCGTCGGTCGGCGTGGTCAGGCGGGTCGGCACGGTGAACGCGAGTACCGGCAGCAGCATCCGCTCCGGTATGCGTCCCTGTGGCGGCGGCTGGATCGCCACTGTGCCGGAAGCGACGATGCGCACCTCGTCATGCGGCGCGGTCAGCGTGACGATGTCGCCCTGGTTGCCGAACGCATCCGTCATGCCGCAACGCGTGCCGGGCGAGCTGATCTGCCATTGCAGCGTCTGCTGCAATGGCTCGCTGCGCGGCGTCATCCGCAGCCGCTGAATCGTGTAGGCGGCCGGGCGCGCATAGCGATAGCGCGTCTCGTGCCGGATGGACAGGGTGACCGGCTTCATGCGGCGAGCGGCAGCAGGAAGTCGCGGCTGACGCGGTTGCCCAGCTCGTAGACCTGCTCGAGGAATTCGGTCAGGTAGTCGTGCAGGCCGCGCCGCATGATGTCGTCGATGCTGTTGAAGCGCAGGTTCGAGTGCAGCCGGCCGGCGAAGCGTTCAGTCTCGCGTGACACGTCATTGCGTACCTGCTCCAGGTTGCCGACCACTTCGCTCAGGCAGGCCATCAGCGAGCGCGGCATGTCGCCGCGCAGGATCAGCAGCTCGGCCACGCGCTCCGGCGTGATCACGTCGTGGTAGGCCTTGCGGTAAGTTTCGAAGGCCGACACCGAGCGCAGCACCGCAGCCCAGTGGTAGAAGTCGCGGTCGGTCGCGGGCAGCTGGTCGCGGCTTGTGCCATGGAACTTCACGTCGATCAGGCGCGCGGTATTGTCGGCGCGTTCGAGGAAAGTGCCGAGGCGGATGAAATGAAAGGCCTCGTCCTTCAGCATCGTGCCGATGGTGACGCCGCGCGACAGGTGCGAGCGGTGCTTGACCCACTCGAAGAACTCGCCGGGATCGCGTGCAAGGATGCCGCCGTCGAGCAGCTGGTTCATCTCGAGCCAGCTGGTGTTGATCGTCTCCCATACTTCGGTGGTCAGCGTGCCGCGCACCGCACGCGCATTCTCGCGCGCGCTGGTCATGCAGGACGCGATCGATGACGGGTCGAGCGGGTCGCGCACCATGAAGTCGAGCACGTCTTCCGGCGTCAGCAGCCCGTATTTCGCCTCGAAGGCCGGCAGCAGCTCGGAGATGCCGAGCACCGCGCGCCAGCCCTGCTCGGCGGCTTCCGCGGACTGCGGCAACAGCTGTGTCTGGATGTTCACGTCGAGCATGCGCGCGGTGTTCTCTGCTCGCTCGGTATAGCGCGCCATCCAGTAAAGGTGATCAGCGGTTCGGCTCAGCATTTCATTTCTCCAGTACCCAGGTGTCCTTGGTGCCGCCGCCCTGCGACGAGTTGACCACCAGCGATCCTTCCTTCAATGCGACGCGCGTCAGCCCGCCCGGCACCATCGTTACGCTCTTGCCCGACAGGACGAAGGGCCGCAGGTCGATGTGGCGTGGTGCGATACCGGACTCGACATAGGTCGGACAGGCCGACAGCGCCAGCGTCGGCTGCGAGATGTAGCCATCGGGCTTGGCGATCACGCGCTGGCGGAATTCTTCGATCTCCGCTTTCGTCGATGCCGGGCCGACCAGCATCCCGTAGCCGCCGGCGCCATGCACTTCCTTCACCACCAGCTTGTCGAGGTTGTCCAGCGTGTACTGCAGCTCGTCTTTTTTCCGGCACTGCCAGGTCGGCACATTGTTCAGTATCGGTTCCTCCGACAGGTAGAAGCGGATCATGTCCGGCACGAACGGATAGATCGACTTGTCGTCGGCGACGCCGGCGCCGATTGCATTGGCCAGCGTGACGCGGCCGGCGCGGTACACCGACATCAGCCCCGGCACGCCGAGCGCGGAATCGGGGCGGAATACCAGCGGGTCGAGGAAGTCGTCGTCGATGCGGCGGTAGATCACATCGACACGGCGCGGGCCGCGCGTGGTGCGCATGTATACATGGTTGTCGTCGACGAACAGGTCCTTGCCCTCGACCAGCTCGATGCCCATCTGCTGCGCCAGGAAGGCATGCTCGAAGTAGGCCGAGTTGTACATCCCCGGCGTCATCAGCACGACGGTCGGGTCGTCGATCCCTTGCGGCGCGACCGAGCGCAGCATGTCCAGCAGCAGGTCGGGATAGTGCGCGACCGGCGCGATCTTGTGGCAGGCGAACAGTTCGGGGAAGAGCCGCATCATCATCTTGCGGTCTTCCAGCATGTAGGACACGCCGGACGGCACCCGCAGGTTATCTTCCAGCACATAGAACTCGCCTGCGCCGGCACGCACGATGTCCACGCCGGCGATATGCGCATAGATGTCGGAGGCGACCGTAATGCCCTGCATCTCCGGCCGGTACTGCGCGTTGCGGAAGACCTGCTCGGCCGGCACCACGCCGGCCTTCACGATGTGCTGTTCGTGATAGAGGTCATGGATGAACAGGTTCAGCGCCTGCACCCGCTGCTTCAGTCCTTTCTGCAGCATCGCCCATTCGACTGCCGGGATGATCCGCGGGATGATGTCGAACGGGATCAGGCGTTCGGTGCCCGCGTCGCTGCCATACACCGCGAAGGTGATGCCGACGCGGCGGAACATCAGGTCGGCCTCGACCCGCTTGCGTGCGACGATGTCGGGCGGCTGGCTGGCCAGCCAGCGCTCGAATTCCCGGTAATGCGGCCGCGCTTCGCCGCCGACGTCCGCGTACATTTCGTTGAAGAACCCCGCCATGCTCGCCGCTTTCTTGTTCTTGATGGATGACTTTTCATCAATCAAGAAATGTGCCAGCGAGGAAAAGTCAGGGCTTGCGCAGGCGGTCGACCAGCGCCGTCGCCTGCGGGTCGGGTGCTGCAGTGAGCAGGGTCACGGCGATCATCGCGGCAAAGCCGGCCGGCACGCCGAACACGCCGGCCGACACCGACGCAATGTGGAACCACTGGTTGGCGGCGCTGCCGCCCAGCGCGGGGCTGGTCTGCACCAGATACACCAGGCAGACGACGAAGCCGGTGAGCATGCCCGCGATTGCACCTTGCTGGTTCGCGCGCCGCCAGAAAACGCCCAGAACCAGTGCGGGGAACAGCGTCGATGCGGCCAGCGAGAACGCGCCGCTGACCATCGACAGGATGTCGCCCGAACGGAACGACGCGGCATAGGCCGCCAGCAGCGCGACCACCAGCAGCAGCAGCTTCGACACCGTCACCTGCCGCTGGCTCGACGCCGACGGGTTGACCATCTTGAAGTAGGTGTCGTGCGACAGCGCGCTCGAGATCGTCAGCAGCAGCCCGTCCGCGGTCGACAGCGCGGCCGCCAGCGCGCCGGCCGCGATCAGCGCCGACAGCACATAGGGCAGGCCGGCGATTTCCGGCGTGGCCAGCACGATCATGTCGCCGTCGATCAGGATCTCGGCCAGCTGCACCAGCCCGTCGGCGTTGATGTCGGCCACGCTGATCATCGGCTTGCTGCGGTCGATCTTGGCCCAGTAGCTGACCCAGGACGGCAGCTGGCTGTAGTCGGCGCCAACCAGCGTGGTATAGATTTCATATTTCACCAGCACTGCCAGCGCCGGCAGCGCGGTGTACAGCAGCAGGATGAAGAACAGCGCCCAGAACACCGACACGCGCGCCTGCGGCACCGAGCGGGTGGTGTACGAGCGCACCAGCACGTGCGGCAGCGCCGCCGAGCCCAGCATCAGGCAGAACACCAGCGCGAGGAAATTGTTGCGCTTGATGTCGGATGCCTCGTCGTCCGCTCCGGGGAAGGGCTGCGTATGCGGCTGCAGCGGCTGCGCGCGCGCCAGCGCCTGCTCGCGCTCGGCCTCCCACAGCCGGCGTGCCGCCTCGGGGCTCTTCGGGTAATCGGCCAGCGCGCGGTTGGCCTGCTTGAGCGCGATCAGCGATGCATTGCCGCTCTGCAGCTCCTGCAGCCGCCGGCGCGCGTCGGCGCGGCCCTCGTCCCACGAGCGCGGCAGCGCGGCGATCTTCGCTTCATAGCCGGCCGCGCGCCGGCGGTACAGCTCGCGCACCTGCTGTTCGCTGCCCGACTCGGCCAGCGCCTTTTCCTGCTGGCCCAGCCGCTCCAGCGCCGAGCCGTAGGCCACCTGCGGCAGCGGCATGCCGGTCTGCTTCATCGCCAGCCACGACACCGGGATCATGAAGGCGACGATGATGATCACGTACTGCGCGATCTGGGTCCAGGTGATCGCGCGCATGCCGCCGAGGAAGGAGCAGACCAGGATGCTGGCCAGCCCGAGGAAGATGCCGACCGAGAAATCGATGCCGGTGAAGCGCGACGTGATCAGGCCGACGCCATAGATCTGCGCGACCACATAAGTGAAAGAGATGATCAGCGTGGCCGCCACCGCGAGCACGCGCACCGTGTTGCCGCCGTACGGCCCGGCGTAGCGCGCGGCGAGATAGTCGGGCACCGTGTACTGCGCGAACTTGCGCAGGTAGGGCGCGATCAGCAGCGCCACCAGGCAGTAGCCGCCGGTCCAGCCCATGATGTAGGCGAGGCCGTCGAATCCCTGCAGGTAGAGGCCGCCGGCCAGGCCGATGAAGCTCGCCGTGGAGATCCAGTCGGCCGCTGTTGCCATGCCGTTGAACAGCGCCGGCACGCGCCGTCCGGCGACGTAGTATTCGCCGACCTCGGTCGTGCGGCTGAACACGCCGATGATGGCGTACACCACGATGGTTGCGAACAGGAACAGGTAGCCCAGCCAGAAGCGCGGGAAGCCCTCGTGCTCCAGAATCGCGAGCGCGACCAGCAGCGCGCCGAAACCGGCGGTGTACAGCACGAAGTAGCGCGTCAGCTGGCGCGGGAAGGCGTCAGGGCGCATCGTCGCCCCCCGCGCGGGCCAGCGCGTCCAGCCGGCGCATCGCGTACGCATAGGCGCCGATGATCGCGAGGTAAACCAGCGTCACGCCCTGCGCCGCAAGATAGAAATGCAGCGGCCAGCCCCACAGTGACACGGCGGACAGTTCGCGCGCCCAGAAAACGACGCCGAAGCTGACCGCGAACCAGAGCGCCAGCAGCGCCAGCGTGAGCCGGCGCACTCGCTGCCAGTAACGGGTCGTCGTCGTGCTTGGGCGGGGTGCGGCGGCCATCAGTGCGCCTCGCCGGTGCCCTGCGGCGCGATGCGCAGGCAGATGCGGAACAGCGCGCCGGGAAAGCGCGCGTCCGTGCCGTGCGGGTTGTTCAGGATCTCCACCGTGGCGCCATGCCGCTGCGCGATCTCGCGCACGATCGCGAGCCCCAGGCCGCTGCCGTCGACCTGGCTGCCGAGGATGCGGTAGAAGCGCTCGAACACCTGGCCGCGCTCGGCGAGCGGGATGCCCGGGCCGTTGTCCTCGACCTCCAGCACCGCCAGCCCCCGGCGCGCGTCGCGGCGCACGCGCACCGTGACGCTGCCGCGCTGCTGCGTATAGCGCAGTGCGTTGTCGATCAGGTTGTTCATCATCTCGCGCAGCATGGTCGCATTGCCCGCCACCGCGACCGGGCCTTCGCCGGCCTCGAAGCCGAGGTCGATCTCGCGCGCCTGCGCCGCGCCGAACCATTCCTGCACGGTGTCGCGCGCCAGCGCGATCAGGTCGAGCTCCTGCAGCGGCGTCGCCTGCGGCGAATCGTTCTCCGCCCGCGCCAGCGCCAGCAGCTGGTTGACCAGGCGCGTGGCCGACGCCGAGCTCTTGGCCAGTTGCTCCAGCGAGCGCTGGATCTCGTCGCGCGAATCCTGCCGCAGCGCCAGTTCCGATTGCATGCGCATGCCGGCCAGCGGCGTTTTCATCTGGTGTGCGGCGTCGGCAATGAAGCGCTTCTGCGACTGTATGCTCTGCGACAGCCGTTCCAGCATCTCGTTGAGCGAGCGCACCAGCGGCGAAATCTCTTCGGGCACTGCGCGCGAATCGATCGGCGACAGGTCGTCCGGGCGGCGCGAGCGTATGCTTTCCTGCAGGCTGGTCAGCGGCGACAACCCGCGCGAAAGCGCGAACCACAGCAGCGCGATCGCGATCGGCAGGATGATGAACTCGGGCAGGATCACGCCCTTGATGATCTGGTTCGCCAGCAGCCGCCGCTTTTCCAGCGTCTCGCCGACCTGCACCAGCGCATGGCGCGTGTCGCCCGGCTTCGTGCCGGTCGCGCGCGACGCCTGCAGGTTCACGTAGGTATAGGCGATGCGCACGTCGGCATTGCGCATCTGCGCATCGCGCAGCACCACCGCCCACGGCACCGGCGGCTCTTCGTCGTCCGGCAGCGGCATGTCGCTGTCGCCGGCGATCATTTCGTGCCGCGGCCCGCTGATCTGGAAATACACATTGTCGATGTCGTCGGCGCGCAGGATGTCGCGTGCCGAGAAGGGCAGCCTGGCGCTGACCTCGCCGTTGACCTCTTTCACCTGCTGCGCCAGCACGGTCACGCGGTCTTCCAGCGAGCGGTCGAAGGGTTCGTTCGCGATCGATTTCGCGATCAGGTAGGTGATGCCGATCGACAGCGGCCACAGCAGCAGCAGCGGCATCAGCATCCAGTCGAGGATCTCGCCGAACAGGGAACGCTGCGTGTGCTGGTCGCGGCCGTCGGCGGCCGGCAGGCCCGGGGTCTTGCGGCTGTCGATGCGCACCGTCAGGCTCAGGCGGCGCCGGCGTCGGCCACCGGCGCCGTGAATTTCTCGAGGCAGTAGCCGAGCCCGCGCACGGTGGCAATGCGCACGCCGCCGCTCTCGATCTTCTTGCGCAGCCGGTGCACATAGACCTCGATCGCGTTGTTGCTGACCTCTTCGCCCCACTCGCACAGGTGGTCGACCAGCTGTTCCTTCGACACCAGTCGGCCGCTGCGCTTCAACAGCACTTCCAGCAGGCCGAGCTCGCGCGCGGACAGGTCGATCATGTGGTCGTTCAGGTAGGCGATGCGGCCGACCTGGTCGAACGACAGCGGTCCGTGGCGGATCACGGTCGGCCCGCCGCCGGAGCCGCGCCGCGTCAGCGCGCGCACGCGCGCCTCCAGCTCGGACAGCGCGAAAGGCTTCGACATGTAGTCGTCCGCGCCGAGGTCCAGCCCCTTGACCCGCTGGTCGACCGAGTCGTTCGCGGTCAGGATCAGCACCGCCATCCGCGAATCGCGCGCGCGCAGCCGCCGCAATACCTCCAGCCCGCTCATCTTCGGCAGGTCGAGGTCGAGGATCAGCAGGTCGAAGTCCTGGGTCGACAGCGCGCTGTCGGCCGATTGTCCGTCGTTGACGCAATCGGTCACGTAACCGGATTGGCGCAGCGAGCGAGTCAGGCCATCGGCCAGCACACTGTCATCTTCAGCGAGCAGGATGCGCATGCGGGTTGCGGTATCGTGGGTTCGGCCTGGGCCGCAAAGTTATGAATCGGACAAATCCCGGGATCGGGCGGCGCGGCCGCGCGGCATCGCGCCGGCCATGGCCACTGTCCTGAAGTCTATTGGGTTTGGATGTTGCCAGCAACAAATGCTGCGTGTGGCGGATTTCGCCGGTTTTGCCTGTATGACAAGGCGACAACGGTCCGATTGCCCCTTGCGCTTTTCACTGGATTTTTATACAGTACCGCTTCACATCCCACCGCACTGAGAGAGCATGCATGGACGATAAGAAAGTCGCAAACCCGGACAAGGCCAAGGCCCTGAGCGCTGCGCTGGCCCAGATCGAGAAGCAGTTCGGCAAGGGCTCGGTGATGCGCATGGACGGCGCAGTCGCCGAAGAGGTGCAGGTGGTGTCGACCGGTTCGCTCGGCCTCGACGTCGCGCTCGGCGTCGGTGGCCTGCCGCGCGGCCGCGTGGTCGAGATCTACGGCCCGGAATCGTCGGGCAAGACCACGATGACGCTGCAGGTGATCGCCGAGATGCAGAAGCTCGGCGGTACCTGCGCATTCATCGATGCAGAGCATGCGCTGGACACGATATATGCGCAAAAGCTGGGCGTGAACCTCGAAGACCTGCTGATCTCGCAGCCGGACACCGGTGAGCAGGCGCTGGAGATCACCGATGCGCTGGTGCGTTCCGGCGCGGTCGATCTGTTGGTGATTGACTCGGTCGCCGCGCTGACGCCGCGCGCCGAAATCGAAGGCGACATGGGCGATTCGCTGCCCGGCCTGCAGGCGCGCCTGATGTCGCAGGCGCTGCGCAAGCTGACCGGCTCGATCAGCCGCACCAATACGATGGTGATCTTCATTAACCAGATCCGCATGAAGATCGGCGTCATGTTCGGCAACCCGGAAACCACGACCGGCGGCAATGCGCTGAAGTTCTATGCATCGGTGCGCATGGACATCCGCCGCACCGGTTCGATCAAGTCGGGCGACGAGGTGATCGGCAACGAGACCAAGGTCAAGGTCGTGAAGAACAAGGTCGCGCCGCCGTTCAAGGAAGCGCATTTCGACATCCTGTATGGCGAAGGCGTGTCGCGCGAAGGCGAGATCATCGACCTGGGCGTCGAGGCGAAAGTGGTCGAAAAGTCCGGTGCCTGGTACAGCTACAGCGGCGAGCGCATTGGCCAGGGCAAGGACAACGCGCGTACCTACCTGCGCGAGCGGCCCGAGCTGGCGCACGAGATCGAGAACAAGGTGCGTGCGCATCTGGGCGTGCCCGCGCTGCCGCCGCTGCAAGGCGCAGCTGTCGAAAGCGCCGCGCCTGCACGCAAGTCGCGGGCAGCGGCTGCGTCGGCCGCACCGGCCGCCGAGGAGTAAGCGTCTGGCTGACCGTCTCTTTCAGAGCGGTCTTGTAAAGCGTTGTTGCCTGGCGGCGGGCAGGATTGCAGGTCCTGTCCGCCGCTTTCTCCTTTCCCCGCCACCTGCGCCATCTGATACCGAGCGATCCTTGCGATGCCCCGCGAAAAGCCCAGTCTGAAAGCCCGCGCGTTGCGTTATCTGTCGGGACGGGAGCACAGTCGCCAGGAGCTGGCGCGCAAGCTGGCGCCGCATGCGCAAGAGGGCGACGATGTCGAGGCGGTGCTGGACTGGCTGCAGGCGCAGAAATTCTTGTCCGAAGAACGATTCGCCGAATCGCTGGTGCACCGACGAGCCGCGCGCTTCGGCAGTGCGCGCATCTTGTCCGAGCTGCAGAGTCATGGGTTGGATGAATCCACGGTTGCATCGCTGCGCGCCGACCTGCTGCAGGGAGAAAACGAGCGGGCGTGGGAGGTATGGTTGCGCAAATTCGGCCGGCCTGCGGAAGATGCGGCCTCGGCGGCGAAACAGATGCGCTTCTTGAAACAGCGTGGTTTTTCGCATGCCGCGATCCAGTTCGTGCTGCGCCGCGCAAAGCAGCATCATGACGGCATCGGCGAATAAAGTTCACGAAAGCACAGCCGCTTTCGGCCGGTTTGGCCGCTCAGGTCGCAGTTTGCCTGTGCTACACTGCAGCAGCTTTGCAGCGCCGCAGGAGCGGCACCAGTCGTAGAAACTGCGACGGTCTGCACAACAGATTGAGCGCACGCCGATCCGGCAATCCATGCGCCCACCGCCTTATGCCTTTGCCAGCCCCGAAAACCTCACGTGCGCCGCGGCATCTACGCAGCATCTCCGCACAGGCTTTCGAACGCGATGACGGCCTCTGGGATATCGAGGCACGGCTGATGGACAGCCGTACTGCCGATGTTCGGCTGGCTTCCGGTCTGCGCGCTGCCGGCGACCCCATACACGACCTGTGGCTGCGCATTACGGTCGATACCCAATTCACTATCGTTGATGCCGATGCCGCATCCGATGCCGTGCCTTATCCCGGATATTGCGACACCATCGGCGACGCTTACCGCCAGCTGGTCGGCCTGAACCTGATGCAGGGATTCCGCCATGCGGTGCGCGAGCGCCTCGGTGGCCGGGCCGGCTGCACTCACCTGACCGAATTGGCGAGCATCCTGCCGACGGCCACCCTCCAGGCCTTCGCCGGCACCGTGATGCCGACCCGCGACGGCCAGAATGACGATGGCGACGCCGAGCCGCCGTTCCAGCTCGACCGCTGCCACGCGCTGCGGCGGGATGGCGCGGCCGTCGCCACGTATTACCCGCGCTGGGCCATCAGGCCGGTGGACCAGCCATGAACCAACCCGCGATTGACCATTGAACCATTGCGCCTTTAAGGGGAAGACTGCATGAAAATCCATGAGTACCAGGGAAAAGAAATCCTGAGGAAGTACGGCGTCACGGTGCCGCGTGGCATCCCGTGCCTGAACGTAGACGAAGCCATGAAGGCGGCCGAGACCCTGGGCGGCCCGGTTTGGGTCGTGAAGGCGCAGATCCATGCGGGCGGCCGCGGCAAGGGTGGCGGCGTGAAGGTCGCGAAGTCGCTTGAACAAGTGCGCGAGTACGCGAACCAGATCCTCGGCATGCAGCTGGTCACGCACCAGACCGGCCCGGAAGGCCAGAAAGTGCGCCGCCTGCTGATCGAAGAAGGCGCGGACATCAGGAAGGAACTCTACGTGTCGATGGTCACCGACCGCGTCTCGCAGCGCGTCGTGCTGATGGCCTCCAGCGAAGGCGGCATGGACATCGAGGAAGTGGCGGCATCGCATCCGGAAAAGATCCACAAGGTCGAGATCGACCCGGCCACCGGCCTGAAGGATGCCGAGGCCGATGACATCGCCGCGAAGATCGGCGTGCCGGCTGCATCGATCGCCGATGCGCGCGTGCAGCTGCAAGGCCTGTACAACGCGTATTGGGAAACCGACGCATCGCTGGCCGAGATCAACCCGCTGATCCTGACCGGCGAAGGCAAGGTCATCGCGCTGGACGCGAAATTCAACTTCGATTCGAACGCGCTGTTCCGCCATCCGGAGATCGTCGCCTACCGCGACCTCGATGAAGAAGATCCGGCCGAAGTCGAAGCATCGAAATTCGACCTCGCGTACATCTCGCTCGACGGCAATATCGGCTGCCTGGTGAACGGCGCCGGCCTCGCGATGGCGACGATGGACACCATCAAGCTGTTCGACGGCGAACCGGCCAACTTCCTCGACGTCGGCGGTGGCGCGACGGCCGAGAAGGTCACCGAAGCGTTCAAGATCATGCTGAAGAACCCGGGCCTGAAGGCCATCCTCGTGAACATCTTCGGCGGCATCATGCGCTGCGACGTGATCGCCGAAGGCGTGATCACGGCTTCCCGCGCCGTGTCGTTGCAAGTGCCGCTGGTCGTACGCATGAAGGGCACGAATGAAGACATCGGTAAGAAAATGCTCGCCGATTCCGGTCTTCCCATCATCTC